>Ga0209105_100013_pt1 | contig 71532 bp, 61 predicted proteins | sample SedPBSmetaG_FD_184158 | JGI IMG/M metagenome (GOLD analysis project Ga0209105, IMG submission 184158) | Freshwater sediment bacterial and archeal communities from Indian Creek, Illinois, USA to study Microbial Dark Matter (Phase II) -... | ecosystem: Environmental > Aquatic > Freshwater > Creek >...
ATGAAAAAGGAATCAAGGTGTTGGACAAAGAATTTGAGAAAATTAAAATTGAAAAAAATCCCTTCAGAGGCGATTGGAATTATACAATAAATCCTTAAAATGTATCATTTATTATTTAACAAATACTAAGCATAAGGGTGAATTGATGCCAGATGCAACAACATAGGCCGGTCTGTGATTACAACAAAGTGCCAGGGCTGGCGATTGCGAGCAGACGGGGCGCACATTGCCGCATCCAGCAAAAAGTGCAGATCTTCCGCACCGATGGCAGGACCATCAGCGTATTTCCGTATGCTGCGCCGGGTGAATAGTATTTCTGCTTTTTCGTTCATAGTGATTTGGATAATTCAAGGAAAAGGAGGCATCTATTAAATTTAAAAAGCCCGGCTTTGCGGGCTTTTTAATGGAATCGGCAAACGAATTATCTAAGGTGAATAACCTCTCCTACCCCAATAGGCAGGTCTAAGAAAAACCAAACAAACAACAAAATGAGCCAGAAAATCAAAAGAATTACAGCATAAGGCAACAGCATGGAGATAACCGTTCCAATGCCAATGTTTTTGTTGTATTTATGAATCCATCCCAAGAGCAACGGAAAATACACATAAAGCGGGCTAACTACATTGGTAATAGAGTCGCCAATGCGATAGATAAGCTGAACAAAAGCCGGGCTATATCCAACCTGGTAAAGCATTGGGATGAAGACCGGTGCCAGAATTGCCCATTTGGCAGACCCACTTCCGATAAAAATATTCAATCCGGCAACAAAGATCACAAACATGGCAATCATTAGCGGACCAGTAAATCCGGTTGCTTGCAGAGCTTTTGCGCCATAAATGGACAGGATGGAATCCAGATTTGACCAAGCGAAGAGATTGATAAACTGGGAGACTACAAGCATAAGCACGATATAGCCTGAAAGTTCTTTCATTCCATGCTCCATTTGTTTCATGGCATCATTAGCCTTTTTTATCACCCCGGTGGCTTTCCCATAAACATATCCCGGAATTGCAAACATGAAGAAAAGTATGGGGACAAGGCCGCGCAGGAAAGGCGAAGGAACAATCCCGCCGGTATAAGGATCGCGCAGCGGCCCCCATTCCGGGATCACCAGCAGGGCGATAACAGATGCATATAGCAAAAAAGCAACACCAGCTCTTTTTAGCCCCCTGCGCTCCATGTCTGTGAGCGAAAGGTTTTCGGTGACTTCCATGGCTTGGCTATCTATCTCGAAAAGCCGGGCACGAGGTATTGTGAATCGTTTTGCAATGAATGCACCGCCAAATCCTACCATTAGCGTAGATGCGATCATAAAATACCAGTTGGCCGTTGCACTCACCTCCAGGTTAGGATCAATCCTCTGTGTTACTTCCGTGCTGATTCCGGCAAGCAAAACATCGGTGCCGGCAATAAAGAAGTTAGCAGTAAATCCTGCTGTTGCCCCGGCATACCCGGCTATAAGACCTGCAATGGGGCTCAATCCCATTTGAGCAAAAATAATAGCAGCAATTGGAGGAACAATAACTATTCCAGCATCAGAACCAATGTTTCCGCATGCTCCGATAATAAAAATAACCGGCAAAACAATCTTTTTGGGAACAGAAAAAGCAATAGTGCGCATAACTACAGCCATAAGGCCACTGCGCTCGGCTATGGAAACACCCATAAGCATTACCAGAACAAGTCCAAAAGGTGCAAAATAGGCAAAATTGCTCACCATATTCTCCACAAACATCCGAAGACCCTCGCCCGACATAAGGTTCTGAGCGTGGATAACTTCACCTGAGCCGGGATCCGTTGCTCTTACGCCTATCCAGGCTGTAACTGCGCTAACAAAGATCACGATTATACAAATCCATACAAACAACCAAAAGGGATGGGGCAACTTATTGCCCATTCGCTCTATCCAACCAAGGATACCGTTGGTGGAATTTACTTCCGCTCCGTTGGCTTTTGGATGCTGTTTTTCAGCATTGTTCTCTTTTGACATGAAATGATTGAATTAAAGATTTTATGGAATTACCATGGAATAAAGTGCGAGTGTATTCAGTACGATGCGAATAAATCGAACATTCAGAATGGCAAATTTAAAAATTTTCAACAAAAGGACAAGTGAATAAAAAACAAACCCGGAGTCCCGGGTTTGTAGTTATATAAAGGCAATGTGTTTAGCATACGCTTATCGCTTATGCATCATCTTTTTCCTCTTCTTCGTATGCTTTAAGAAGTGCTGTCTGCACATCGGCGGGCACCTGCTGATATTCGGCAAAGCGCATCCCGTAGGTGGCACGGCCACTGGTAAGAGAGCTCAGGGAGGTAGAGTATCTGTTGAGTTCAGCCAATGGGACTCTGGCCTTTATTTTCTGAAAGCCTCCTTCGCTGTCCATTCCCATAATTACAGCCCTGCGACTCTGAAGGTCTGTCATAACATCGCCCATTTTTTCTTCGGGTACCATAACCTCCACATCGTAAATAGGCTCAAGAATCTTAGGAGCTGCGTTTTTGAATGCTTCTTTGAAAGCGTTACGACCTGCCAATTTGAATGAAATTTCGTTGGAGTCCACCGGATGCATTTTACCATCGTAGATATTTACGATAATGTCGCGTGCATAGGAACCTGTGAGCGGGCCTTCTTCCATCTTTTCCATAAGTCCCTTGAGGATTGCAGGCATAAACCGGGAATCAATGGTTCCGCCTACAATGCAGCTATTGAAAATCAACAAACCACCCCAGGGGAGTTTGTGTTCTTCGCGGCCTCGTATGGGAAATTCAGTCTGATCGGGCTTGCCCTCGTAGTATGGCTCAATCATCATGTGCACTTCTCCAAACTGGCCTGCGCCGCCCGATTGCTTTTTGTGCCTGTACATGGATTTGGCACTTTTGGTAATGGTTTCGCGATAAGGGATACGCGGTGCCAGAAATTCGATGCCCACCTTGCTGATATTTTCGATCATCCACTTGGAAGCGTTGAGATGCATTTCCCCCTGACCCGATAGAATAACCTGCCTTAACTCCTTAGAATGTTCATAAATCAAAGTAGGGTCAATGTTGTTCATCTCTTTCAGAATTCCGGAGAGCTTTTCTTCGTCGGCAGTGTTTTTTGCTTTTACTGCCATGCGAATTTTAGGCTCAGGATATACTATTGGAGCTACTATCTGATTCTGATTTTTGGGACCGGTGAGTGTGTTGTTGGTGTTGGTGTCCTTCAATTTTATAGTGGCCGCAATATCTCCCGGCATAACCTTTTCGAGTTTCTGCCTGCTTTTTCCGGCTACGGCAAACAATTGCGAAAGTCTTTCTTTTGACTGAGTATTGGTATTTATCAAATCAATTGCCTCAGTGATTACTCCATTGTAGGTCTTGAAGAAAGAGATTTCGCCAAGGTGAGGCTCTACGGAGGTCTTGAAAACGAAAGCAACGGGTGCTGCGTTTGCATCAAATTTCAGTGCCTCGCCATCAAGAGTCTTCACAGGAGAAACATTGATGGGAGCAGGGAATTTCTCAGCCACCACTTCCAGGAATCTGCCAACACCCTGATTGTGCTTGGTGCAAGCGCAAAACACCGGGAACATAGTGCGGGCAGCAATACCCAGTTGAATGCCTTTGGCCAATTGCTCTTCGGTGAGGGAGCCGTTTTCAAAAAAGGCCTCCATAAGCGTTTCCTCACTTTCGGCGGCTGCCTCCACTATTGCATCGTAGTATTCTTCCACTTTGGCAGTTTCACTTGCAGGCAACTCGCTTATTATTGGCTTTGCTCCACCCACAGGAAATTTATACAGTTTCTTTTTCAGCACATCCACTACCGTGTCGAAACCATGACCGGCATTGACAGGATATTGAGCTACCAATACTTTTTCGCTCAATTGGATTTTTAGCTGCCTTAAGGTTTCATCGAAGTTGGATTTTTCCGCTTCCAGTTGATTCACCAAAAAAACAAGGGGTTTCTCGAGTCGGTTGATGTGCCTCCAGGTTATTTCCGTGCCCACTTCTACTCCGTTTTGCGAGTTGATTACCATAACGGCAGTTTCAGCCACACTAAGCCCTGCAAGCACTTCGCCGATAAAATCATCGAATCCGGGAGTATCAATAATATTGATTTTCTTACCTGCATATTCGGTGTACATCACTGTAGAAAACACCGAAGACTGTCGCTCCAACTCAATTTCGCGGTAATCAGAAACCGTATTTTTGTCTTCAATGCTTCCACGGCGGTTAATTACGCCTCCTTCAAGCAACATGGCTTCGGCAAGCGTGGTTTTGCCGGTTTTTGCTCCACCTATCAAAGCAATGTTCCTAATTTCGTTAGTTTGATATACTTTCATGATACTGAAAAACGGATTTTATGTTAAAACGATAATTATATTTCTGATTTTAAATGCTTTTCATCAAGGCAGGCGCACAATATTTAGCAAAAAGCCACTCCGGTAAAAAGTGGCTAAAGTTAAAAAAAAACTGCAAGCGGCGCTAAAATATCCAAATTATAATGAGAAAGAAGACTTTAGAGGTTAAAGGATGACATTTTGATAAATTCGTTCAAACGGCCTTGAATATCTTTACCTGAAATTTTCAACAGGTTTTCGGTTCCAAAAGTTTCTACCGTAAAACTTGCCAATACCGAGCCGTAAACCATGGCGTTTTTAATTTCCTGAAAGTTCACGCTATCCTTTGCTGCCAAATAACCCATAAGGCCACCGGCAAATGTGTCGCCGGCGCCTGTGGGATCCACCACATTCTCTAAGGGTATTGCAGGAGCATAAAAGATTTCATTTTGGTCGAACAGCATTGCGCCGTGCTCCCCCTTTTTCACTATTAAATATTTAGGCCCCATGGTGAGAATTTTTCTGGCTGCTTTTCTAATAACGGATTCTCCGGAAAGCAATCTGGCCTCTTCGTCGTTTATGGTAAGAATGTCAACCATCGAGAGCACTTCAAGCAAATCATCCCAGGCTGATTGCATCCAGAAGTTCATGGTATCCATTGCAACCACTTTTGGGCGTGTGCGCATCTGGTTGATCACTTTTTTCTGAATGGAAGGAGTGAGATTTCCCAGCATCAGGTATTTTGCATCCAGGGCGTTTGGAGGAACCACGGGGTCGAATCCTGCTAAAACATTTAACTCGGTAACCAGGGTGTCGCGCGAGTTCATGTCGTTGTGATATTTTCCTGCCCAGAAAAAAGTTTTTTCAGAGGCTACCACCTTTAATCCGGAAATATCTATTTGTCTATTGCGGAAATGGTTGAGATACTCTTCCGGAAAATCGCCTCCTACCACCGACAGCAACAGAATTTTGTCCGTAAGATGGTTTGCGGCAAGCGAAATATATGTTCCCGCTCCGCCCAATATTTTCCCGGTTTTACCAAAGGGGGTTTCTACCTCATCAAAAGCTACGCTTCCTACTACTAATAAGCTCATATTTTGCACAAAAAGCGCAAAGTTACCAAAGTTTTCCCTTAGGATGATGACTATTTTTCATTTTTGTACAACATCTCTGCCAGATGAGCATAGAATGCAAAATACTCATCTGGGAAAGCTCCTCGCCGGCCGATATGCCACCGGCTGTTACGAATGCAGCGCCGATCTTGTTGCGAAGGGTGGCGCCCTCAAAAGACCATGAAGATATAAAGCCTTGCACCGTGCACCGCGGGGCAACATTGGCATTATATACCGGTCTGCCTACAATTATAGCATCCGCAGACAGCAAATTGGCGTGAGTGGTCTCGCTAACAGACTTCAGCACCACATAAACCTAGCCGGTTCCATTGCCTCCTTCTGCAATTGCTTCGGCCATTTGTTGAGTACTACCTGTTTCACTGTAGTAGGAAATCAAAGCCGTGGGATGGGATAAAACTTTTATCTGAGCTGCCAGCATAATCAAAAATGCAAACAGAAAAAATATCCGGGTTTTCATTATGAAGTAGTTATTAAGGTGTTGAAGTCTCAACCAATGCACATTTCTTACCTATTTAAAGATGGATAGCTCCGTTAATTTTAGTAAGTTTGAAGTGCTAAAAAATTTAATTGTCCCTGCCGAATTCACCTTAATAGCTAAACAAGGAATTTCAAAAAGTATGATAATTGCCGATACATATAATTTGATAAAATCCAAATACCCGGATTTCGTTGAAAATCTGTATATCTCTGATGTGCGTATTGGTGTGCATCTGACTTCCATACGACTTTCAGATGGGTCATGCGGAATTTCTTCTACCTACATTGACCGCCAAAGAAGCAAATTTCAAATCGGACGCTACCATGGCCCATACAGTCCGGGTAAGATATTGGGTAGAAGTTTTCAGGATTTGTTTGAGCATGAATATGACTCTGAAATAGTTCCCATTTTAAGGACGGCAGCCCTCAACGCTCTCTCTCCGGCACTGGTTGCAGCAAGTGGGATGTACAAAGAAATACAAAACAGGGATCCCATTGATTTGGCTGAAATCAACAAAAACACCACCATAACCTTAGTCGGAGCATTCACAAACTACATCAAAACGCTGGAGGGAATTGCAAAACAGTTGTATGTGCTGGAGATGAATGAGAACACATTAAAAGAAGACCAGAAGCAGCATTTTGTTCCTGCAGATGAATTTGCCCGGGTAATCCCCAAATCAGATGTCATAATCATCACTGGATTTACCCTTCTCAACAACACACTGGAGCAACTGTTGGAGGCCATTCCTGAGGGCAGGCAGGTGGTTCTTGTGGGGCCTTCCGGCAACATTTACCCGGAGTTGTTGTTTCAGAAAGGCATTACGATTATTGGGGGGACAAGAGTAATAGACCCCGATCTGGTGTTTGACCTTGTTGGGCAGGCCTCATCAGGATTTCACCTCTTTGAGAGAGGTCTCAGAAAAATCTGCCTCACAAGGATACGCCCCTGCATCACTAAAAAACAGCAAGAACTTTAGATTTGCCCCCTCAAAAAAATTGAATACAAAAAAACAGGCCCCAACTCTTCGCTAAGGCCTGGCAGAAATGTCTGATAAACTTTTGCAAGCTATTCAACAGTAACCGATTTTGCGAGGTTGCGGGGTTGATCTACATTGCACCCCCGGAGTACGGCAATGTGGTACGACAATAATTGCAAAGGAACTGTAGCAATCAGCGGCACATACATTTCATGTGTTTCAGGAATTTCAATCACATAGTTGGCCATTTTGCGCACTTCAGTATCTCCTTTGGTTACAATTGCAATCACAACACCTTTACGGGCAATCACCTCCTGTATGTTGCTTACTACCTTGTCGTAGGCGCCTTTCTTGGTGGCAATCACCACTACAGGCATATGCTGGTCGATAAGAGCAATGGGGCCATGCTTCATTTCGGCAGCCGGATAGCCCTCGGCATGTATATAAGATATTTCCTTCAGTTTCAATGCTCCTTCTAGGGCCACAGGGAAGTTGTATCCTCTGCCCAAATAAAGGAAGTTTTGTGCATTATGGAAAATTCTGGAAATCTCCATAATTTGATCATTCACCTGCAATACCTCCTCAACTTTTGCCGGAATAGTCTCAAGTTCTCTGATATACTCCAGATATTTGGGCTTAGAGATTGAGCCCTTCCGGTTGGCAATAGTGAGTGCCATGAGTGCCAAAACGGTAACCTGAGCTGTAAACGCCTTTGTGCTTGCCACTCCAATTTCAGGCCCTGCATGGGTATAGGAGCCGGCATGGGTTGTGCGGGCAATTGAAGAACCCACTACATTGCATACGCCCAGAACCGTAGCACCCTTCGACTTGGCAAGCTCAAGAGCTGCAAGGGTATCGGCAGTTTCGCCCGATTGGCTTACAGCAATTACAATATCGTCTTCAAAAATAATGGGGTTGCGATACCGGAATTCGGAAGCATACTCTACTTCTACCGGGATGCGGGCAAGATCTTCAAAAAGGTATTCGCCTACAAGACTTGCATGCCATGAAGTACCGCAGGCTATCATGATTATGCGCCGGGCATTGATAAACTTTTGCTCAAAATCCAGGATTCCCCCCAAAATTACATGACCGGTTTCCACATCAAGCCGCCCCCGCATACTATCCTTAATGCTTTTGGGCTGCTCATATATTTCTTTGAGCATAAAATGCGGAAATCCTCCCTTTTCAATAGCCGACAACTGCATCTCGAGATGCTGCACGAAAGGTGTCTTATCTGTGTTTTTGAGGGTTTTAATCTTCAAACCATCCTCCAGCGAAACTATAGCCAACTCCTCATCATCGAGGTACACTACATCCTGCGTATATTCAATAATTGGAGAAGCATCGGAAGCAATAAAAAATTCGTTTTGCCCTATACCTACCACAAGCGGACTTCCCTTTCTGGCGGCAATAAGCTTTCCCGGTTCATTTTCAGAAATAATCACAATGGCATAAGCTCCGATGACTTGATTAAGCGCAATACGCACTGCTTCAACCAAATCTACCTGCTCTTCGCTCTGAATATTCTCAATCAGGTGAACCAGCACCTCGGTATCTGTCTGACTTTCAAAAACAAAGCCCCTGTTGCTTAATTCGGTTTTTAATGGACCATAATTTTCAATGATTCCATTGTGAATGATTGCCATTTTGCGACATTGGCTGAAATGCGGGTGGGCATTTTCATCTGAGGGTTCGCCGTGGGTGGCCCAGCGTGTATGACCGATGCCTGTGGTGCCACTCAGGTTTTTATTTGTGATTTTATCAACCAGCTCCGACACTTTGCCTCTGCTTTTAAACAGCTTCAAGCCTCCATCTAGCAACGCAAGACCGGCGCTGTCGTATCCACGATATTCCAGACGCTGAAGCCCTTTTATCAGCATCGGATATGCTTGCCGGTGGCCGATATACCCAACTATTCCGCACATATCTGAAAGGATTAAGTTTTACCTAAACGAGGTATAAATAATTTGCAGGCGTAAGGGATTGGTACTGCGACCCGGCCCCCTAAGTACTACCCTGCGCGCATTTTCAGATGCACTCGATACAACTATTACCAAATCATTGTTGGGATTCACTCCCTTTAAAACTTCTTGCAGGTGCTTTGTAATATTAAATACAAATTGGCGCGCAACCGGATCATATTCACCTCCAAAATATGCAAATCCAACATCTCTGTCGCGCAAGGGCAGCCGGACTCCCTGGGGTGTTACCTGGTATAAATGCAAATACTGAGCAGGGTTAAACATTTCCGTAACAAAGGTCTCATCTACCGGTAAAATGAGCTTTGCCTGATTGATGGTAACATTTGGCAGACGGGCCAATTCCATCAAATAAGGAATTCTAATACGGCTTCGTAAACCACCCAAAGATTTTACAAACAAAAGACTATCTAAAGGTTGCTGCGAATTTTGTAAGCTGCTTGTAATGAGAGGATTGGCGCCGACAAAATCAAAGTGCTCTACATGGGTAAATCGCTGGGCAAAGGTTGAAATCCGAAAATCATGACTACGCGGAATCCGAACAGTATCTGTTGCATTATGATAATATAGCGTTAGGTGGGTAAATTGGCCAAACATATCAATATTGAAAATAGACCCCCCTTCATTAAAATTATCCTCAACCGTAATTTTCAAACCTTTGAAATAATCCAGGAAGTTCTGAACATTCCTAAAAGCAGGGGTACCATTGGCATTAATAATCTTCTGCCCCAACTGATCGCTAAGTCGAATTTTGAAGTGTGGGTGCCTGAAAATGTCATTAACAAGCACGCTATCCCTGGGCGCGGGCCTCAACACTTTGTGACCCACCGGAGTGCTGTAAAACTGCACAGGGTGGCTACTTAAGATAATGCCCTCCTGAGGCAAATTTTCACTCAATTCATAAACTCTAATAGTCTGAAGGGTTTCAATCTTTCCAACATATTCGCCGGTATAGTGAAAACTCAAAACCAATGAATCGAGCACCGGACTGCTGCCAAGGGAGAAATTATTGACAGGTAAGCGAAACTCAGTAACTATGCTTGCCCGTGTTTTGCCAAACTCAGGGTCGTACATCATTCCAAGCAGATTTTGGAATGAAAGGTTCGTAGGAAGCGAATCGTCAATTTCAACAAAACCTACTGCGCTTACGGTATCTGTAAGCTTAAACAATGCTTGATCATCAATAAACTGAAGGCCCAATTGATCGGGCTCAGTGCAACTTGGAATAATGACAGATAAAGCTACAACCACCAGCAACAATAGCCGGGTGGGCAATAATGCTCTTTTTAGGGAGGGTAATAAATGAAATGTTTTCAAAACTGGCTTTTTAAACAATGAGAGGCTTAATTTTTGCCCGACAAATTTAAAAAGAATTTACTGTGATACAACAGACTCCTTCAAGAGTATCTCATCATAAAATTCGTTAAAGGCATCAAGATAGGTTTCGGTTGTGTGATACTCCAAAACTGCCTTATTACTTTGCCGTGCATACTCCTGAATTTCAGGGCTCACATCCGGAGAGCCGAAATTTACCGCATCTGCATAATGGATGGCAAGTTTGCTGAGATTGTTAAAGGAAGGGTTTGCTAACAATTGCTTTGCCTCATCATCCAAACCCTTACACTGAATCTTTTTTGCAACATCAGTATCGAGGCAGCCGGAAAAATCATCGTTATACACAGAGTAAAGTACTTTCGTGTCGCTAAACATGGGGTTTTCCTTTAAAACCATTTTGATATACATTGGCATAAGACAAGTAAACCAGCCATTACAATGTACGATATCGGGACTCCAACCCAGTTTTTTCACTGTTTCGATCACTCCTCTGGTAAAAAAAATTGCTCTTTCATCGTTGTCTGCAAAGTATTTTCCGGTCTTATCGGTTAAGGTATATTTCCGACTAAAGAAATCATCGTTATCAATAAAATAAATTTGCATCCGGGCCGAAGAAATGGATGCAACCTTAATAATGAGCGGATGATCCGTTTCGTTGATAACCAAATTCATTCCCGAAAGCCTGATGACTTCATGAAGTTGATTGCGCCTTTCATTAATATTTCCGTACTTTGGCATGAAGGTGCGAATTTCTTTCCCGCGTTCAAGGATTCCTTGGGGCAACCTGCGACCTATCAAGCCCATTTGGCTTTCTTTCAGATAGGGAGTTATTTCTTGCTGAACAAAAAGTACTTTTGGTTTTTCCATGTGCGCAAACGATTGATTGTTAGACCCGTGAAATAATGTGCAAAGGTAGGGAAATTTTTCCTGATAATTCAAATTTAGAATTAGTTTTGCCAATTTGTTTTTCCGGAAACTCTATAATTCACTATGTTTGCAATTGCCTAAAAAACAGAGCATTTGAAACCGGTTTATATTAATAACCAGCCATCTAAAGCTTTAGAAAGTGAAAAAAAAACTCATGACATACGCCAAGCAGATGATTTTTCTTTTGATTGGCTTGGTGATACTCTGGCTGGTAACCCGCGGTCAAAACCTTGACCAAATCTGGTTTTATCTGAAAAGCGCCAATTTTCTGTGGTTTATTCCTGCCGTAGCCGCCGGTATTTTAAGCCATTTTATAAGAGCCCTTCGGTGGAAAATACTGATAACCTCTTTAGGCTCCCGGGTGAAGACCCATGATGTTTTTTATGCAGTTATGACCGGCTATTCCGTGAATCTGGCAGTACCCCGACTGGGCGAATTGACCAAATGCGTGGCCATAACCAAGTATTACGGCATTCCCCTGAACCGAGTTGTAGGAACCATGGTAGCTGAGCGAATAGTGGATGTTCTGACTCTAATTTTTCTTATGGTGTTCACTATCGCAATCCAATGGCACTTTGTAATGGGCTTTCTACAAGAGTTGTTTTTTAATAGAATCTTTGCGTTTGTTGCTGAAAATCCCATTGTGCTTTTGCTGCTCACCCTGGGATTAATCTTGGCGGCTTTCCTGTTATTGGTTTATATAAAACGCAAGCTTTCGGATTCCAAACCGGGGAGTTTTACCTTCGGCATAAAAAGTCAGATGAACGGATTTAAGGAGGGGATCCAGTCGGTTTTTCTGATGCGGGAAAAAATACATTTCCTCATTTTGAGTATCACAATTTGGTTCTTATATTTCCTTACGGCCTACTTAGGATTCATGGCTATTGATGCTACCCGCCATCTTACACCTATGGCCGGAATCACACTATTGGCAATGGGGAGTCTGGGTATTCTGGCACCAGTGCCGGCTGGTATCGGAACTTACCATTTTATTACTATTGCCACACTTACCCTGCTATATGGGGTCAACTCTGAGCCTGCAACTTCGTATGCTTATTTGTCCCATCTTATGCAAGTTTTTTTAATCCTTGCAACAACAGGTGCAATTTGGGTGTTTAGATTTATCAGAACTGAACGACAACTCAGGCAACCGGTTCGAGACACCTCAGCAGGCGACTTTTCGGGGTAGCTTCTCAAATTCGCTATCAGGTACCATTTACAATTATGTCTCAAGATGCAGAAAATTGATTTATTAATCAGATCTAAAATCACAGGGGTGAGCCAATATGATCAACTTCAGCGGCTTGTAAGCACATGGAAGTTTTTCAACAGGAGGGTTGTGTTTACCAACGGGTGTTTCGATTTGGTGCATCTGGGGCACATTGACTATCTGGCCAAAGCATCGGATCTTGGCAGTGTTTTAGTTGTAGGCCTGAATACCGACGACTCGGTGAGGCGGATAAAGGGTCCATCCAGACCAATAAACAATGAGTATGCACGAGCAATGGTGTTGGCCTCCATGTCGTTTGTGTCACAGGTGGTAATGTTTGACCAGGACACTCCCTACGAACTTATTCGACTTATTGTGCCTGATGTGCTTGTAAAGGGAAGCGACTACAAACCCGAAGAAATTGTTGGCTACGATATTGTAAAGGGCAATGGCGGCCAAATTATCACCATTGATTTTCTGCCGGGGTACTCCACAACTGAAATTCTCGGGAAATTCTTAAAAACTTAAAGGCGGCCCGGGTTACTTTCTCGATTTTTTAAAAATTTTCGACTTAGAAGTGCCTTAAAATTCTTATCTTCGGAGATTGAAACCCTCCTGTTAACGACAGATGCAAGACATGGAACAAAACCCCAAACACCCCACAGGCATAAAGCTTTATTTACCCATAGTTCTGGCACTTGTATTGGTGGCTGGGTTTTTACTGGGAGTGAAGCTGGCTACTACGAACCAAACCTCGGTTACACGCTTTTTGAGACCGGAGCAGGACAGCCAGAATCTGTTGAACCATATTATCAACCATATCAGTCATTCTTATGTGGATTCAGTAGATAGGCAGCAACTTGTTGAAGAAACCATACACCATCTGCTCCGTAGCCTTGATCCGCATTCCACCTTTATCCCTGCTGCCGATTTTCAAGCAATGAACGATCCGTTGATGGGCAGTTTTGAAGGGATTGGGATAGAGTTTAACATGATCAACGACACGGTAGTTGTAATAAACCCTATTGCCGGAGGTCCCAGCCAACAGGCGGGTATCATGCCAGGCGACCGCATTGTAAAGGTTGGCGAAGAACCCATTTCAGGAGTCAACATGCCAACCAACGATGTGGTGAGGCGTTTACGCGGCGAAAAGGGCACGCAGATTACTGTACAGGTGCGTCGAACCGGAGTGCCAAATCTGCTTCCCTTCACTATCGTGCGGAATGTGATTCCGCAATATAGTCTCGACATAGCCTATATGGTTGATGAAAATATTGGTTATTTCAGGCTCAATAAGTTTTCGACCACCACACATCGTGAGTTTGTATCAGCCCTGCAAAGGCTTAGCAGCGAAGGGATGCAAAAAATGATTCTCGATCTGAGGGGAAATGGTGGAGGTATTTTAGCCGCTTCCATTGCCCTTGCCGACGAGCTTTTGGGTCCGGAGAAACTACTGGTTTACACAGATGGGTTTAACAGGCCCCGGCAGGAAGTATTCTCAAGAGCCGGAGGAGGTTTTGAAACCGGGCCTTTGGTAATCCTCATTGACGAGTGGTCGGCCTCCGCCAGCGAAATAGTTGCTGGTGCCGTGCAGGATCACGACAGAGGCATCATTGTGGGGCGCAGGTCGTTTGGCAAAGGTCTGGTGCAAGAGCAGGTGAATCTGGCCGACGGTTCGGCGCTGCGTCTTACGGTAGCCAGATATTATACCCCAACGGGACGAAGCATCCAAAGACCTTATCAGAATGGCGAAGAACAATACTTCTTAGATTTAATGGAAAGGATGCGTGGCGAAGGCGATGCGAGCGAAACTGCTCCCAACCAGGCCGACACCACCCGTTTTCTGACTGCGGGTGGAAGAGTAGTATTTGGCGGCGGAGGGATTGCCCCAGACATTGTTATTCCCTTGCGTTCGGGCGAGCAATTTGTATTTTTTAATCAAACTGCAAACAAAGGCCTGATAAACCGGTTTGCATTCAACTACTCTGATCAGAATCGGGCGGCCCTCTTGCAATTTGGGAACGCTACGAATTTCATCAATAATTTTTCAATTACTCAGGCTATCTTCAATAGTTTTCTTCAATTTGCCAGAGCTGAAGGCCTAAGCATTCCGGGCCGGGTGCACCCCGAGAGCGAATCGCAAATACGCCAAAACCTGAAAGCCCTGATCGGAAGGAACATATTTGGAGTTGACGCATTTTTTCCGGTGCTGCATCGCGATGACGACAGCTTTAGAAGGGCTGTGGAAATTCTCAGAAGAGGAGAGCACGCTCAAATCCTTAGGGAAGGAGTCCAACGCTAAAGCCCAATTTCATTGCAAATATGCTGCATTGCATCCAGTGATAGGGAGACAAACTCCTCTAAAGGAATGCCGATAGTTTCGCACTCCATGATGGTTTCGCGGCACACACCGGCAGCAAAGGCCTTCTCCTTCATGCGCTTTAAAACAGATTTGGGCCTTACGCTGAACACTTTTTTGTCGGGATACACCATTGCAGTTGCTGTAATTAGCCCGGTAATGGTTTCCCCGGCTGCTAATGCATGATGCATCACCTTGCTACGCTTAATGTTGTGTGCAGCATGTTCGTTGTGAACCATTATTGCCTCTATTATTTCAGGGGCAATTGACTCGTTCTTCAAAATGCGGGCAGTTTCCATTGTATGCATCTTCATATCACCATGGGTGATTTCCACATCCAAATCGTGCAACAGCCCGGCTAACCCCCACTGGTCGGGATTTTCTCCAAGCCGAACTGCCAATTGTCGCATAACAGCTTCAGATGCAAGACAATGATTGATGGTGCGAGGGTTTTTGATGTATTGGTGTAGCAAATCCAAAGCCTTTTCTCTTTTCATAAACTTCAATTTGCCACAAAGGTAATAGAATGCTTTTTTGTAGAAATCGCATGCTTTGTTCAGTTACCATCATAAACAATGAGGCGCGGGTCGCCCGGCAGGCATTAAAAAAATGGGGAAAAAGCAGAAGGTTAACGCAGCGCAATCTTTTTGAAACAGAACTTCATGCACTTTTGCGTCTGTTGTGCATCAGGCAATGAATTTACATATTGGACAGATGATTACAACCCAAAGGCCGGCTTGTGTATTTTTGGACGCACAACTTCCGTGCATTAGCATGGGAGTGAAGCTCATGCATTGCAGCAAATATTCGAAAAGGGAGGGGGTAAAATATTTTGGGGCCACTTGTTGCCACCATCATCCAAGTTTGCTAGAGGAATTAAAATTCCAAAAAAAAGGCAAAGTGCATCTGAATCCTTGAAATGATGTAAATCATGAGAAACCTCCTTACAACCTGAATCTGCTATGCTTTGAACCTCTGATCGGTTGATGAGGCAATCTACGAGGGGTTTTCGCAAACAGATTTATGATGTGGTGCAGGATATTGAGCCTTGGGTATGGATAAGACGACCCTGAAAATAATTGGACATGTACACCAAAGGATGCAACACCCCCTAAAATTTCGAAACATACAATTGGCTCACTTCCCACAATTGGGTTGCGAGAAGATCATCCTTACCAGCCTTGCTGATGCTGGCAGGCCTTTTGTTGACAAAATAGCTACCATTCAGTTTTTCTAATTCGGGTTGGGTTGCCAAATATACCAGCGTTTCGGCTCCTTTTTGTGGCGACACCATAATTAGGGAAAATAGCGGCATCAGGAATCCGGGAAATTTCGAAAACAAATTGGTAGCCACAAACCCCGGATGCATACTGAAAGCTGTCACCCCTGATCCATTCAACAACTTTGCCAAGCTCCGCGTAAACAACACATTGGCAAGCTTGCTCCGTGCGTAAGCCTTCGTGCTATTCCACGATTTCTTACCCTCCAGGTCATCGAGATTTATCCGGGCAAATTTGTGGGCATTGCTCGAAACGGTAATTATCCTGGAGTTTCCGGTGGTCTTGAGTTTTTCCAAAAGCAGGTTTGTCATCAGAAATGGGGCCAGATGGTTTACGGCAAAGGTCAGTTCAATGCCTTCCTGCGACTCCATCCTTTTGGTTTCCCACACTCCGGCATTGTTGATCAGTACATCGAGCCTGCTATAGGCTGCATCAAACTGTTCTGCAAAATGTCTTACAGATTGGAGAGAAGAAAGATTGCACAACATCAAATCTATTTGCGCATCGGGTTTTTTGTCAATAATTTCTGCCCTCAGTAGCTCTCCTTTTTGCATACTCCTCACCGGCAAAACCAGGTGCATTCCATCTGCTGCAAGCACTTTTGCTGCTTCAGCTCCAATACCCGAGGTTGCCCCGGTAATAATTGCCACTTTCCTTTGTTCCCTATTCATTTCTTTTGTGATGATTGTTGTTATGACTTCCCGTGATTTAACCTTCCTTGAAAAGCCCCATCAAAAGTGAGGCACCAAAAAGCAAAGAAACCAATTAATCCCCAATTGCCCGTTATATTGAAGCAAGTAAGCAAAATAAATCCTGTCTTTGACTATGAGAAGCAGGATGGTGTCGTAAAGAATAAAAATATGCCGATAATACTGCAAATTGCAAATGAGGTGCATACGCTAAAAGACTTCTCGCTGTCATGCAATCCGGTGAATTTCGCCGATATTTTGCTTATGAAATTGAAAATGGTTAATAATTTTGAAAACAAAAGATAATTAAAGCCGAAGCTATGGAGACCTGGATTTTTTTTGGTGTTGTGTTCATGTTTTTTGGGCTGGTAAATTATTATGTGTTTTTGCGAGGTTTGCAAGCTATGGGTTTGGGCAAACGCTTCAAAATAGTATATGGGGTAGTATTTTGGATACTTGCAGCATCCTACTTTGTGGGGTCATTTATGAAACAGTCGTGGGCCGGCGCAGCAAGCATGGGATTCATCTGGGCGGGCTCGTTCTGGCTGGGGGCCTTGCTATACTTCGTGCTTTTTGCAATCCTGTTTGACATCATACGACTTATCCACAAAATCACGCCCATTATTCCGGAAAAAGTACATGCAAACTACCCTCGACTCAAAAGACACCTGTTATCGGCAGTAGTTCTGTTTGTAGCGCTTCTCCTTGCGGCCGGCCATATCAATGCCAGGTTTCCGGTGGTTCGAAACCTTTCAGTTTCATTGCCCTACGCCGGCAAAAAACCGGCCGAATTTTCCATGTTGGTAATTTCTGATATTCACATGGGACCAAAAATGGGCGTCAGACAACTGAATCGGATCGTTGAACTTGCCAACCGGCAAAACCCGGAAATTATCTTGCTGGCAGGAGACATAATTGACGAAGACATAGATTTCTTGAAACGACTAGGCTTGAAGGAAGCATTGAGCAAGCTGCATGCACCTTATGGTGTGTTTGGTGTGATGGGAAATCATGAGTACATCAGCGGAGGTGAGGATGCTTATGCCTTTCTGACCGCAAATGGAGTAAAGGTGTTGCGCGATACAACTATCAGAGTAAAAGAACTGTTTTACCTGATTGGAAGGGAGGATTTTCAAAAAAGAACCTTTGTAGGTGTGGGCCGCAAAGACTTATCAGAACTCATGAAACTAACCACAGATGGATTTCCGGTTGTAGTTCTCGACCACCAGCCGGTTCATCCCGAAGCGGCCGCCCGTGAGGGCGCTCATTTGATGATTTCGGGTCATACCCACCACGGGCAGCTCTGGCCTCTCAACTTCGTAACCAGAGCTATTTATACATTGAGTTTCGGGCACAAAGTGGTTGAAGGCATGCACCTCGTGGTGTCCAATGGTATAGGTACCTGGGGTCCCCCTGTGCGAATCGGCAACAGACCCGAAATGGTTTTGATTGATGTTGCTCCTGACCCCGCAACCTTAAACCCTGCACATAGAATTTGTTTGCCTGCAATCATTTAAAAAGAACAGTATAGCAGCAATCGGTGTTATTTTTCATCGTCAACTCCATTAATGCGAAAAAGTTTGTTACCTTTATGAAATTGCGAATGTGAAAAAATAAAGCATATCTATAATTAACCATTAAAAAAATCATACCATGGGATTCGACTTCAACAGACTGCAACATCGGCTTAGCTCAGATGCCAGGTTCAAAAAGCGGGCAAAAAAAATTGTGATTATCGGGGCATTGGGCCTTATACTCATACTTATATTGGTCGTGGTTCTCTTCATCATGTTTTTTTCGGCAGTTGCGGGTTTTGTTCTCACCCATGTGCCAGCACTGTTTTCAATGGTATTCGATCATGGCCGGGAGTTTGCAGCAACTTTTTTGGTGCAGGACCTCAATGCACTGCTGCAACCCATCACCAACGCCCCTTATGTGGCTGAAATGCAGAGCCTCATCGGTCAATACGCTGAGCAGATCAGGACAAATCCGGCCATTGACTTTCAGAACTTCCAGAGTTTCATCTCCACGGTAAAAACATCCCTGACAGATAGTCAGATCAGCAGCGCGGAGCTGGAGATGGCCCGGCAGTTTTTAGTAAAGTAAGCTTTTCAACCTTCCCTGGGTTGCTAATTACCCACACAATAGTCTGGCAGGATTGAGCAATTCCAGACAAACATCGAATGAAAAGGCAGTCAATATAACCTATATTGGCTCGCCTTTTTCTTATTTATGCCTTTTCTGCAGTTCTGCAAAGAAAATTTGGCGCTTAGCCCGATAGTTTCTAACTTTAGCCCCCTTTTTAAACCATATCGTCCCTTTACGAAACCGCGGGATTCATGATAAAAAAAAATCTGTCTATCCAATATTATGAGTTGGACGACACATCGCAACTAAGCGGCCCTGAACAAAACCTGATTGCCATGGCCCGGCAAATGACCGACAATGCCTATGCACCTTATTCGGAATTTTTTGTTGGAGCAGCCATTTTGCTCAAAAATGGCAAGGTAGTAACCGGCAGCAACCAGGAAAATGGAGCCTATCCCAGTGGCTTATGTGCAGAGAGGGTTGCTCTGTTTGCAGCCTCGGCTGCATTCCCGGGAGTGGAAATGGAGGCTATCGCAGTCAGTGCTAAAACCAAACGATTCAACCTCCATGAGCCTGTACCTCCTTGCGGAGCGTGCAGACAATCCATGATGGAATACGAAACATTACAAAAAGCACCAATAAGAATTTTACTTTCAAAGGACTCGGGCAAAGTGGTAGTAATTGAGAAGGTAAGCGATTTGCTGCCCCTTTCCTTTACTGGAGACTCCCTGAAGAAATAGCTCCAACGCGTTTTGAACAATGACTTATTGACTGTGTTGTATTATTTGTGGCCTGCTTAATGTCTGAAAACGGCTTGCACACTTCGTTCTTTCTTTGAATTACTGACGGCTGTGCTATTTTTAAACCCTTAAACTATAAACTCCCATCATGACCAAACTGATTTTGACATTTGTTTTTGTCGCCATGTGCGTAACAGCAAAGGCCCAACACATGCCAGCCTACCAATTGTTTGATAAGTACGGAAATAAGGTAGATTTTGGCCACATGTACAACCTTGCAAAAAGACATCAGGTTACATTTTTTGGAGAACTGCACAACAATGCCATTGCACACTGGCTTAAGCTGGAGCTTGCAAAGGCTCTTTCGGAAGCGAAAGGGGACCGGTTTATGATGGGAGCAGAAATGTTTGAGGCCGACAATCAGCTCATCCTCAATGAATACTTAAGCGGACTCATAGCAGAACGCAACTTCAGAGCAGAAGCCAAACTTTGGCCAAATTATGATACCGACATCAGGCCTTTGGTAGAGTTGGCCCGGGAAAGAAAGATTCCTTTTGTTGCCACAAATATTCCCAGACGCTATGCAGCCATCGTCAATCGGCTTGGTTTCGAGGGGCTTTTGGATCTTTCAGAAGAAGCAAAGGCCTACATAGCACCTTTGCCGATAGAATTCGACCCCACCCTGCCCGGATACAAGGCTATGCTCGAGATGACAGGGCATCCGGGTCATATGGGCAAAAACCTGCCGAAAGCACAGGCGATAAAAGATGCCACAATGGCTCATTTTATAATCAACGCCCTGAACCGCAATACTGTTATGCTGCACTTCAATGGTGCTTTTCATACCAACAACGATGAGGGCATTGTATGGTATCTGCGCAGACAGAAACCCAATATGCGGATTTTGACCATTTCGACCGTTGAACAGGACTCAGTAGGTGCCCTTGAGGAAGAGCACAAAGGGCTTGCAGATATTATACTTGCAGTGCCAACAACCATGACAAAGACCCATTAGATATTCAATAACCAAGGGCTGCAATCGCATCATGCAACCGACCCTCCTGCTTCAATATGCGTATTCCACCGTATTGCATTGCTATATGCAGATGTAGTCGAAGGGACAGTTCCGACTGGGGCACGCAAAACGCCTGCCCGGACTCTTTGAGGTGCTCCGCCAGATATTCTTGTTCCGTTTGCCCGGGAGTGGGCACAAGCAAAGTTTTTTTTCCAAATACAGCCAGATCCATAAGCGATGAATACCCTGATCGGCACACAACCAGTTGGCAATTTTTGAACAAAAATGCCATCTCTAAAGTATTCAGGTGACTTACCTTAATCATATTTCCGGAAGAAGAGAGCACTTTTTCGCCGGGTTTGCCCAACACCATTACCACAGGTAGCCGGAGGGCAGAAAATTGTTGGGTGAGCATTTCCTCGAATATGCTGCGCTGAGGTTCGGGTCCTGACAGCACCACAAGGTAATACTGCCCGGGAAAATCAGATGGCAGCGGATTGATAAATTGCTCAGGGTTCACCAAGCTGAACCGGCTCAAAGGTCCAACAAGCCGGATGTTTGACGGAACACCGGCAAGGTGGGAAAGTTTCCCGCTCAGATTCGGGAAATCCTGGTTGTCGGGCACCCAACAATGGTCAAACCGATTCAACACAAACTGTAAACACTTCCATACCAATGGCTCTGCCCATTTGAAGGCAGGAGGCATTATCACAAAAAGCTGATGGCTGATAATTACTGTTTTGGCCCGTCGGGTGAACAAGCCATACCTGTTGTCAGAAACCACCAATGTCGCTTTTGTTTTTTCGATCAGGCGGTTAATGGCATGATGCTCGGCCCATACGGCCTTCAGAAATGGAAATGCTTGCAGGGCGAGCGTAAACAAAAGGGAACCGGTTTTTTGATACCTGATGGTTCTTCCCGGAAGAACACAATATTCCACCTTACTGCCCAGCTCCTCCTTCAGGAATTTTAGTGGCAGGCCATCGGCAGCTACTACAACCCTATAGCCCGCATTCTGTAATGCAAAAATAACCGGGATGCACCTCGAGGCATGTCCCAGACCCCAATCTAACGGGCAAACTATTGCGGTTTTGCTTTCATAGCTGACGGGCAACATAATTACAATAGAATTAGAGTAAATGGCACATCAAATAAAACAATAAAAAGCACAGAAGCATACATCTCATTCCGGGATTTTTCAAAAATCAGCATCAGCAAATTTTTCGCTAAAAGATATTCCTTTCAGACATTTCTCAAATGGATTTTGGTTTATTTTTATCAGTCAAGAATTCGGAGCGCTCATGGTAAACGAAACGGAACTAAAATTTCAATTGGCCTTGTGTTTGATACCCGGCATAGGCAGCGTAACGGCCAAGAAGTTAGTAAGCTATTGCGGGGGTGTAGAGGCTGTTTTCAGGGAAAGGAAGACCTCACTATTGAAGATTCCCGGCATAGGGGAGCAATTGTCGCAGTTGCTGCTCGACCATTCTGTGTTCGACCGTGCAGAGCAGGAAATGGCATTCATTCAAAAACATTCGATAGAGGTTTTGTTTTATCTGAGCAAGGATTATCCGGCCCGGCTAAAACATTGCGATGACAGTCCGTTTCTGCTTTTTACAAAGGGCAATGCAAACCTAAATGCCCATAAGGTTGTAGGAATTGTGGGCACCAGAAACATGACCTCGTACGGCCGCGAGCAGTGTAATGCACTGATTGAAGGGCTGAAAAAACACCAGCCTCTGATTGTAAGCGGTCTGGCTTTTGGGGTTGATGCCAGCGCCCATAAAAAAGCCCTGGAAGAAGGTTTGGCTACAGCCGGCGTGCTTGGGCACGGCCTCGACCGAATTTACCCGGCTCCCCACAAGCAACTTGCCCAGAGAATGATAAACCAAGGTATTCTGGTAACCGAATTTTTTTCACAAACCAAGCCCGAACGCGAAAACTTCCCCACTCGCAACCGAATCATTGCAGGATTGTGTGATGCACTGGTAGTGATTGAGGCCGCCTCAACAGGCGGGGCGCTTATCACGGCGATTGCCGCTAATACTTACAACCGTGATGTGTTTGCCCTGCCCGGTAGAACCAGCGATGCTTTTAGTAAGGGTTGCAACTGGCTTATCAAGTCGCACAAAGCATGCCTGATTGAAGACATCAACGACCTCGAATATATAATGGGCTGGGACGCAATACAAAGCAAACAAAAAAACATCCAGCGCCAACTATTCGTAGAACTGAACCAAGAGGAGCAGATCATGGCAGATTACCTGAAAAACACCCCGGAAGCACATATTGATCAGATTGTGGCACAGGCAGGATTTACAGTAAGCAAAACCTCAACGCTGCTTTTACAATTGGAATTTAAGGGAGTTGTACGGAGCCTGCCCGGAAAAGTTTACAAGCTCACGAGTGCCTGATGAACCATTACACCTCAACATCGGTAAGCAAGGTGTCGAGGTCTTCAAATTTTATGCGATAATCGTCCATAGACCGCCTGATTACCTCCTTAGCTTCCACTGCATTGTAGGTATGGGTGATTTCCACTTCGAGCTGAGTTTTGGGCAGATCCTTGTATGTGAGAAAATAATGTTTTAGTCTGAGAATAACAGGTGCAGGGCATTCCGATATATCGGTCAGAGCTCCGTAAAGGGCATCATCTTTCAGCACCGCAATGATTTTATCGTCAGCCTGATTCTGGTCAATCAGCCTGAACCCCCCAATAGGTATTGCATCTACCAGAATATTTCCGTGCGAAATGCTTTTTTCGGTAAGCACACAAATATCCAAAGGATCATAGTCGCCTACGATGTTTGACCGACCGGTTTTTTCCATAGCAAGGTCTGCCACTTTTTTATGACAGAGCGTCTGGGGAATGAAGCCGTAAAGTGCCGGTAAAACATTGCTGTACTTTTGTGGCCTGTCTATTTTCAGATATCCGCTCGATTTATCCACTTCGTATTTCACAGTGTCGGTTGCAACCATTTCTATAAAACAAGTAAGAATGTCCGGAGCATTCTTCCCAATATCTACTCCATGCCACGGGTGGGACTTGTAGCGAAGACCCATAAGTCTTCCGATAGGATCAGTAATCCTGTTTGCCATATTCATTTTTTTGCAAAATTAATGAATTGCATGGCTGGTTTTACCCAATTTCTACCCATGTTGTTAATTCTTATGATCGGGAATCATTTCTATTTGAAGTCGATCCAGATGGACTCTACATCACACTGTGCTGGCAGCAACTATTCCGATGGGCACCGAAGTATTGGCAAATTCAGCAAAATATCTTCAAACCTCCTTCCCATCAGGCGAAACATCTATGCCTTCGGCACCCTCTCCACTCAGAAACAATCCGGTAAGCCTGCCGGCCGTAAGGTCATAAACCCTCACATTTCCGCTCCTGACACTGGCAACTCACATGTATATCGCAAGATTAAAACCCTTTTTTTCAAAGTCTCTTGCTTCAAAACCATAAGGTAGCCCATCATTATTTTTGCTAATTTTGCGTATAAAATCTTCAATTCATGAGCCTCAAGGAGGAAGCCATTATCGGACGCCGCCTGAAAACCTCTTACTTCACCACAGTGGCAAGCATCACGCTTGTGCTTTTTGTGTTGGGATTGATTGGTCTTTTGGTACTGAATAGCCAGAAGCTATCTCAAACCATAAAAGAAAACCTGGGTTTCACTATTGTGTTAAAAGAAAACACCCTGGCGTCAGAAATAACCACTTTGCAAAACACCTTGCATGAGATGCCCGCCGTAAAATCTATGGTATTTGTATCGAGCGAGGAGGCAGCACAGATACTTACAGAAGAACTTGGAGAAGATTTTGTGAGTTTTCTGGGCTACAACCCTTTGTTTCCAAGTATCGAAGTGCGTATGCATGCCGCATATGCCAATCCCGACAGCCTGAAGGTGTTTGAAGCCCGAATACTGGAAAACAATTTGGTAAGAGAGGTGCATTATCAGCAGGATCTTGTTTCGCTCATCAACGAAAATGTGCGGGCAATAAGCATTGGCCTGATAGCATTCAGCGTTTTGCTTTTGCTGGTGGCTGTAATTTTAATCAACAATACAATCCGCCTGAGCATTTATTCCAAAAGATTTTTGATTAAAAGTATGCAATTGGTAGGAGCCACAGGGAGTTTTATCAGAAAGCCTTTCGTGGTAAGTGGCATTTTGCAGGGCATAGTCGGCTCAGTGGCTGCTAACTTAATACTTCTGGCAGTGCTTTATGTTGCATCGCGTCATATTCCGGGCATTATGGAGTTACAAGATGTGCGATTACTGTGGGCGCTTGCAGGGTTTGTAATGCTAACGGGTGTGTTTATCAGTTGGATTTCAACCTTTTTTGCTGTAAGGAAATACCTCAAACTCAAAACAGATCACCTGTATTAACCGGTACTACTTTTTAGGCCGGAATTTTAAAACTTGTAAAAACAAAAAAAATGAGACCCAAAAAAGAAACCTACGAACTGTTGTTCGACCGCAAAAAATATTACCTGCTTATTGGAGGGATTTTGCTCATTGCCTTGGGTTTTGTGTTGATGATTGGCGGAGGTAGCCCCGATCCTTATGTTTTCAGTTACGAACTTTATAGCTTTCGAAGAATTACCCTTGCCCCTATTCTTGTGCTTTTGGGGTTTGGCGTGCAGATGTATGTAATTTTCTCTAAAAAAAACACGAAAAAGGAAAATTTCGGAAAAGCAAAATGAGTTTAAAGCAGGCAGGCATGGCCTCACATCATTCAAAACAATAAGCTCCAAACATTTATGACCTGGTTAGAAGCATTAATCCTTGGCATTGTTCAGGGTATAACAGAGTTTTTGCCTATCAGCAGTAGTGGGCATCTGGAACTGGGCAGTGTATTGTTTGGAATACAGAACCCGGCAGCCTATTTTACCTTCAACATCTTTGTGCATGGCGCCACCCTTTTGAGCGTAGTTTTTGTTTTTTGGAAAGACATCTTATCGCTCATCCTTGGTGTTTTCCGTTTTCAATGGAATGCGGAAACCCACCTTGTAGCCTTGTTGTTGGCCTCAGCGGTTCCGGTGGGTATAGTGGGTTTATTGTTCGAAGAACAGATTCAGGCTTTATTTGAAGGCCGTGTAGTGCTTATTGGGTTTATGCTTTTGGTTACAGCAGCATTGCTGCTGCTCACCCGATTGGCGCCCCACAACACTAAGGAGATCACCCTGAAAAGCGCCATTCTGATAGGTCTGGCACAAACTCTGGCCATCATGCCCGGAATAAGCCGAAGCGGAGCAACTATCAGTACAGCCTTGTATCTGGGAATAGAAAAGGCAAAAGCCATTCGATTTTCATTTTTGATGGTTCTGATTCCGGTGTTTGGAGCCAACTTTATTAAGATTATACGATTATCGGGCACAGGTGAAGTGGCATCACCGGGCATGTTGCCTCTGATTGTTGGCGCATTGGCCGCTTTCGTGGCCGGCGTGGCTGCATGCCGCTGGATGTTGGACATTGTAAGAAAAGGCAATATCGCCTGGTTTGCTGTATATTGCGCCATTGCAGGCGTAACGGCAATAATTGCCGGATTTTTTTTCGTATAAAACATGCTGGAAACAGAAAACTTTGTGAACACCCTTGCTGAAGGCACTATCCTTTGCTTTGATAAACCCTTAGGATGGACCTCCTTCGATGTGGTGAACAAATTCAGGGTTTTGGCACGACAGATACTGGGATTACGAAAACTCAAGGCCGGACATGCCGGCACACTCGATCCGCTGGCAACCGGATTGCTTATCATTTGTACCGGAAAGCAAACCAAAAGCATTGAGAGTTTTCAGGAGATGGAAAAGGAATACACCGGAATATTTACTCTGGGTCAAACCACACCATCCTTTGACCTGGAAACCCAGCCCGATGCAAGTTTTGCTACGGATCATATCGACAGAACGGCTATTATGCTGGCAATTCAGAACCTTACCGGAACGCAGGATCAGTTGCCACCACTTTTTTCGGCAAAAATGGTTGATGGCAAGCGAGCCTACAAGATTGCCAGACAAGGCGGACAAGCAGAGTTGAAAACAAAATCCATTACCATCAGTACCTTTGAACTAACCCGCCTCAATTTGCCCGATGTACACTTCAGGGTGTTGTGCAGCAAAGGTACATACATCCGTTCGCTTGCCCGCGACTTTGGAACTGCCCTGCATTCGGGAGCGTATCTGAAGGAGTTGCGACGCACACGCATTGGCCAGTACGAGGTGTCTCATGCCTGGTCGCTCGAATCATTTGAAAAAGAATTGCGTAGTTTGTCTCTTTTGAAAGATTTAGGTTGACAAGGCCTCTTTGTGGTATTATCTTTGCATTTTATTTTTTGAACCATTGCCTCATTAACCTGAGCCGAATAATTTTATTGTAAATCAGATATGTCTGCTGCAAAGGCAGCACTTAAAATCATACAAAAAACAACGATTCGTTAAAACTTCCAATACAGATCGCACATATTCTTAAATTTCTTAAATTTTTGGTGCCCTCCTTACCGAGAGCAGATATTTAGCTTTTATGCTGCAAATTAAATGCAAGAAAAACAATCATACCTGCTGCAATCTGCAAATGCCCTAAAGCAACCAAGCACTGCAACATTTACATTTTAACGAATCACAAATGCCTTTTAAAAACTAAAAATAAACCCATGAAACTTTCGGATTTTAAATACCATCTGCCTCCCGAGCTAATCCGCGACCGGCCGTCATTGAACCGCGACGAATCGAGAATGATGGTGCTGCACCGCAAAACCCAAACCATTGAACACAGGTCGTTCAAAGATTTGCTCGAGTACTTTCAGGATGGCGATGTGATGGTGGTAAACAACACCAAGGTTTTTCCGGCCCGGCTTTATGGCATGAAGGAAAAAACCGGCGCTCCCATAGAAGTGTTTCTTCTGCGCGAGCTCAACCGTGAGGCCCGCCTTTGGGATGTTTTGGTAGATCCGGCACGCAAAATCCGTATTGGCAACAAATTGTACTTTGGAGATGACGACACCTTAGTTGCCGAAGTAATTGACAATACAACCTCTCGGGGTCGCACACTGAGATTTTTGTTTGATGGACCGTACGAAGAATTTAAAAAAACCATCGAATCGCTGGGCGAGACCCCGCTCCCCCGATTGGTAAGGGCAAATGTGGAGCCCGAAGACCGCGAAAGATACCAAACGGTGTTTGCCAAATGCGAGGGTGCGGTTGCCGCTCCTACTGCAGGGATGCACTTTAGCAAAAGCCTGATTAAAAGACTCGAAATCCAAGGCGTATCATTTGCCGAAATTACCCTGCATGCAGGCCTTGGCAACTTTAGAAGCGTAGATGTGGAAGACCTCAGCAAACATAAAATGGACAGCGAGGAATTTTTCATTGACCAAAAAACCGCTGATATCATCAATGGGGCAAAAATGAAAGAGAAAAACATTTGCGCCGTGGGAACTACCACCATGCGGGCCATAGAATCTGCGGTTACCATTTCGGGTATGGTAAAACCCTTTGAAGGCTGGACAAACAAATTCATTTATCCGCCCTACGACTTTTCTGTGGCCAACACAATGATTTCAAACTTTCACCTGCCCCAGTCAACCCTGATGATGATGGTGTCGGCATTTGCGGGTTTCGACTTTCTTATGGAAGCCTACAAAGTTGCCGTTAAGGAGAAATACTATTTTTTCTCCTATGGAGATGCTATGCTGATATTGTAAGTAGCCATGCTAAAGTATGTTGTGATCACCGCCGGCGGCACAGGCAAGCGGATGCGGAGAGCGAAACCCAAGCAGTTCATTGAAGTGGCAGGCAAACCACTGCTTATGCACACCTTCGAGGCTTTTGTCCGATTCGACCCGAGTTTGCACTTTGTGCTTGTTATATCCGACAATATGGTTGGGTGTTGGCTTGAGTTAGTCAAACAGTACAAATTTAACATTGCCCATCAGATTGCCTCGGGAGGACCCTCAAGGTTTCACTCTGTAAAAAGCGGCCTGCGATTGGTTCCCGAGGACGCAATCGTTGCAATACACGACGGTGTGAGGCCGCTGGTGTCAGAAGAAACCCTCAGCCGGGTATTCGACAATGCCATACGGTTTGGAAATGCCATACCTGTAGTAGAAAGCAAAGACTCTTTGCGGCAGGTTCATTATGGAACCAACCAACCCCTCGACAGGGGCGGGATAAGATTAGTGCAGACCCCGCAGGCATTTCAGGCAGGTATAATAAAAAAAGCCTACAATCGCAATTATAAGGATATCTTCACCGATGACGCTACAGTATATGAGGCCTCAGGGCATCGCATCACCCTTGTGGAGGGCAACCCTGAAAATATCAAAGTTACAACACCTGATGATCTGATACTGGCCGAAGCATTGCTCATGCAACGAATGAGACAGTAAGAGAAAGTAAGAGAAGGGGTTGAATATCACATCTGCCTTAAAAAATCCTCCTCTGCATTATTTTACTTCAATGGCTTCCCCGATAAGGGTTGCTGCGGTGCATGAAGTGATTTTCACCATAGCATACTGGCCCGGCTTATAACCATTGTCAGGAAAAACAACTACTTTGTTGTGGCTGCTACGGCCCGACACATGCAGCTTCGACCGCTTTGAATGACCTTCTATCAACACTTCGGCCAGCGAACCCACATCCCTTTTGTTGCTTGCAAGCGACAATTTCTGCTGCAGCCGGATTACCTGCTGCAACCGATCGGCCTTCACCTCATCAGGAATATCATCGGTGAGCTTTTTGGCTGCCAGTGTACCTTCCCTCTCAGAGTACTTAAACATAAAGGCAAAGTCGAAACGAGCCTCCTCCATTACACTGAGAGTTTCAGAAAATTCCTGATCCGTTTCACCGCAAAAGCCCGTTATGATGTCGGTAGAAATAGCGCAATCCGGAATAGCCTTCCTGATAGCCTCTACTCGATTCATATAAGAATCTGCTGTATATTTTCTGTTCATTCTGCTTAGCACAGAGGTGCTTCCCGACTGAATCGGCAGGTGAATAGCCTTGCAGATATTAGGATATTGGGCTATGGCAGAAATCAACTCATCCGACAAGTCCTTGGGATGGGAGGTTGCAAAACGCACTCTCAGTAAGGGGCTGATTGCAGCAATCTTTTCCAACAGTTTTGGAAAGGTAGTATGGCTGTCATCTGCTGCCTCCCAATGATATGAGTTGACATTCTGCCCCAACAGGGTAATCTCCCTGTATCCGCTCTCAAACAATTGCAAGGCTTCGCCATAAATGGTTTGGGGATCGCGGCTGCGCTCCTTACCCCTGGTAAATGGGACCACGCAATATGAGCAGAAGTTTTCGCATCCGCGCATAATGGAGATGAATGCCGAAACCCCATTGGAGGCAAATCGAACAGGGGTAATGTCAGCATAGGTTTCTTCAGATGAAAGGATAATATTTATGGCCTTATGACCGCTCTCGGCATCAAGCATCAGCTGGGGCAAGTCGCGATAAGAATCAGGACCCACAACCATATCCACACGCATCCCCAACTCTGCTTCTTCCAAAAGGGCACTTTTCATCCTCTCTGCCATACAACCCAATACGCCAATGATCAGGCCTGGATTTTTTTTGCGTAAAGGTTGCAATTGCTTCAACCTGTTGAGCACACGCTGCTCGGCATTGTCGCGTATGGAGCAGGTATTCAGAAAAATCACATCAGCCTCGAGCTGATTGGTGGTAGTAGAGTAATTGTCTTCGGTCATTACCGAGGCTACAATTTCACTGTCAGAAAAATTCATCTGACAACCATAAGTCTCTATGTATAGTTTTTTATTCACAACTTAAAATCACTAAAGGGGTTATCTGCAGCAACACCGCATTTGCGTTTGCAAAATTACTCAATTTAGCCGCCGGATATTAAAATGAAACCTAAATGGGTGAAAACCCGTTAGTTTTTACTTTCTTTGCACTCTTTTTTCTGATACCCATTGCAATAGTCAAGTGGAAGATTATTAGGAAGCACATTTAAAGGAATCAGGTTAGAGGCTCCAATGGCAGTTGTGTTAATTTTGCAAATTACTTTGAGAAGTACATGAGTGGGTTTATGCGGAAGGTTATTCCATAAGCTTTTAAAATTACAGCAAATTGAGGTTTTTATCCGGCCACCTAACCAAGGTCGAAAGCAATTTTTGGAGTATTGACCTGGGCAAGGCAGATTTTACGGAATTTGCGGAAACTGTTTTTTAAAAAATTTATTCAAAACAAATGAAGAATCTGGTCATAGTGGAATCTCCGGCAAAGGCCAAAACGATAGGAGGTTTTCTTGGGGAAAACTTTTTAGTGAAATCCTGTTATGGCCATGTGCGCGATTTGTCCAAAACCAACCTGGGAGTTGATATTGAAAGAAACTTTCATCCCATTTATGAGGTTCAGGCCGACAAAAAGGCGGTAATCAGCGAGCTAAAAAAAATATCAGGCAAGGTTGATATGGTGTGGTTGGCCACGGATGAGGATCGGGAGGGAGAGGCCATTTCATGGCATCTGGCCGAGAGTCTGGGTCTTAGCGATAACCGCTACAGGCGAATTGCTTTTCACGAAATTACGCGCAAGGCAATAGAAAATGCCATTTCGAACCCGCGGAGCATTGATATGGATCTGGTGAATGCCCAACAGGCGCGTAGGGTATTGGACCGCATTGTGGGCTTCGAATTATCACCGGTGCTTTGGAAAAAAGTAAAACCATCCCTGTCGGCTGGCAGGGTGCAATCGGTAGCGGTGCGGCTAATAGTAGAGCGGGAAAAAGAAATTCAGCAATTCAAAACCTTAGCGGCCTTTAAAGTAGCAGCAATTTTTGATGTGATTCACATGGGTGCTACACATCGCATCAAGGCCGAGCTGCCCGGAAAATTTGACACCAAACAAGAGGCAAAAGCCTTTTTAAGTTTGTGCAACGGGGCCCTGTTTACAGTGCAGAAGTCTGAAGTAAAGCCTGCGAAAAAATCTCCTGCCCCACCATTTACCACCTCAACCCTGCAGCAAGAGGCCAGCAGGAAACTGGGCTTTTCGGTGGCACGCACCATGGCAGTAGCTCAGCGCCTTTACGAATCGGGGAAAATAACTTATATGCGAACCGACTCCGTGAACCTTTCTGACACAGCAATGCAGTTGGCAAAGGAAGAAATAAACCGTCTATATGGACCAAAATATTCTAAACCGCGACAGTTCGCAACCAAAACCAAGGGCGCACAGGAGGCCCATGAGGCAATAAGGCCCGTTTATCTCAATTCACATGAAGCCTCTGACGACCCTTCTGAACAAAAGTTGTACGAGCTGATATGGAAACGAACCATTGCCTCACAAATGGCAGATGCCTCCATTGAAAGAACTCAGGTTACAATTGGAATTTCATCCCATTCTGAAAAATTTGTGGCTGTGGGCGAGGTTCTACTTTTCGACGGCTTTCTGAAAGTGTATCTGGAATCGAGCGATGAGGACGAAGAGGCAACAGGCGAAATTCTGCCCCCCATGAAGGTAGGGCAAGAATTGCACATGCAAGAAATAACTGCAACAGAGCGATTTTCAAAACACCCTGCACGATACACCGAGGCAAGTCTGGTGAAAAAGCTGGAAGAACTTGGCATAGGAAGACCATCTACTTATGCACCCATCATCAACACCATCCAAAAACGCGACTATGTGCTGAAAGACAACCGTCCTGGCGAAAAGCGCGAGTATGACTACCTTGTTCTGAAAAACAAAAAAATAACAGAAACCAAAAAGTCTGAGAATATTGGACAGGAAAAGAACAAACTGTTTCCGACCGACATAGGTATAGTAGTAACCACCTTTCTGCTTGAGCATTTCTCGCCCATTATGGATTACCATTTCACAGCAAGTGTTGAAAAGGAATTTGACGAAATTGCCACAGGCAAAAAAGTATGGAACAAAGTGTTGCATGAGTTCTATGAACCCTTCCACACCCAAATCGTCCAAACCCTAACCCATACAGAAAAGTTCAGCGGGGAAAGGCTGTTGGGAACAGATCCGCAAACGGGCAAAAACATGTACGCCAGATTGGGCAAGTTTGGGCCAATGGTGCAGACCGGTGATGCGGAAGATTCGGAAAAGCCGCGTTTTGCCTCGCTTAAGAAAGACCAAAGCCTCGACACAATTACCTTGGAGCAGGCCTTAGACCTATTTAAACTCCCGCGTAAGGTAGGCCTGATTTTGGAAAAAGAGGTCGTAGCATCAACCGGCAGGTTTGGCCCATACCTGAGATTCGAAGAAAAGTTTTACTCCATTCCGCGCACCGAAGACCCATTAACCATTACCCTGGAACGGGCAAAAGAAATCATTGCAGAAAAACAGGAAAAGGACAAAAACAAAATCATTAAAGAATTCGAATCAAATCCACAAATCAAAATTTTAATGGGCAGATGGGGAGCATATTTATGGGCTGATGGAGAGAACTATAAATTGCCCAAAACGCAAAAGCCCGAAGATTTTTCTCTGAAAGATTGCTTAAATATTATCAAAGGTGGAACATCTACAAAGAAAAGTCGTACAACCAAAGTGAAAACCTCCCGCAAAAAAGGGTAAATGGGGGTATAAAAAACACTATGGAGTTGAAAGATTTTTTTGAACCCGTTGGCAACCATATTTTCAGTTTAGCAAGCCGCCAACATCCGCTTGTTTTGGCAAACACAGTTGATATCTATCGCGAAGATAGGTTTCCGGATATTTCCGGAGCTCATATTGCCTTAATTGGGGTGGGCGAAGACAGGATGGCCGACACCAATCCGGGCTGCGCTGCTGCACCTGATGAAGTGCGTATGTATTTTTATGGACTGTTTGAAGGCCCGGGAAAGGCAAAAATTGTTGATCTGGGCAACATAAAACGCGGCAATCTGGTCCAAGACACCTACTTTGCAGTAAGTTCAGTAGTCGAAACCCTGATAAGAAACCAGACCCTCCCTGTTATTATTGGCGGAAGTCAGGATTTAACATATGCCAACTATCAGGCCTATTGCCAGCTGGGGCAAATTATCAACCTGGCATGTATCGACCCCATATTCGACATTGGAATTGACAAAACTGAGCAGACAGGACATCGCAACTATTTAAGTTCCATCTTAATCCATCAGCCAAACTATTTATTCAATTTCACCAACATAGGCTACCAGTCGTACTTTGTTGATCAAGACGCAATAGATCTCATGGACAAACTTCTGTTCGATATCCATCGACTGGGAATGATCAGAAACAATATGGAGGAGGCGGAATCTGCAATAAGAAATGCTGATGTTCTATCATTCGACATTTCAAGTATTCGACAATCTGAAGCCCCGGGCAACCTCAATTCCTCGCCCAACGGCTTCTATGGAGAAGAAGCCTGCCAGATAGTCAGGTATGCCGGTCTCAGCGATAAACTCTCATCCATAGGGTTTTACGAAATAAACCCTTCTGCAGATGTTGGTGGGCGCACCTCCTATCTGGTTGCCCAAATGATCTGGTATTTTATTGATGGCTTCAAAAACCGACCCAATGACTTTCCAGACAGACAACGAAAAGATTCTGCCGAATACATCAGGTACCTTGTTACTATTAAAGAATTTCAGAATGAGTTGGTTTTTTACAAAAGCAAAAAAAGCAGCCGATGGTGGATGGAAGTTCCTTGCTCTGTAGGGCTGCAAATGAAATATGAAAGACAATTTCTCGTACCCTGCTCCTATAACGACTACCTCGCGGCATGTCAGGATGAGGTGCCCGACAAGTGGCTGCAGGTTTACCGGAAATTTCTTTGACAGAAAGACATTAGAGGCACTGTGAATTTTCATATTTTTGTCAAATAGAAAAGGCTGTGTGAATATTTTGAACTTTAAATAATTACATACTTTGTTGGCCTTTCGTAAAACAAGTTTTATTATTTTTCGTTTGAGAAAATAAAACAGTTTTCATGATAGTTCTTTGAAATGCTGTGTTTGGATTACTTCCGCATATTAAGCTGAATTCGCTAGTTTTTCAATGCAGCCTGTTTCAGATTATTATTGATTGATATGATAAATCCAATAAATTTGCGATGCGGAGCCACTTTGAAATTTTATACCATGCAAACAAAAGGCTGATTTTCTGCATTATTGCCTCAGTTTTTATGCTGAATACGCTATCTGCGCAGCAAGCACCACAGGTGAGCCATAATATATTTAACCATATGGCCATCAATCCGGGTTTTGCCGGCCTTCAGGGCAGAGTAGAGGTTACCGGCATAGCAAGGCAGCAGTGGCAAGGGTTTCGCGATGGAGAAAACAATCGGGTAGGTCCTGAATCCTATCTCCTTACGGCTCATCTTCCTGTACCTTTTTTGGCAGGAGGATTGTCTTTGGGCGTATTACAGGATAACCTGGGACATGAAAGTACTGCAGGATTCCACTTGGGATATGCATACCATTTGCAAGGTTTAGGGGGCAAGATTGGATTAGGGGTGCAGGTGGGGTTTCTTGACAAAGCGATTGATTTTGGAGCATTAACTCCGATAAACCCCAACGATCCTTTGCTCAACCAAGGTCAGGGAGAGTCTCAAATTTTTGCTGACTTTGGCTTGGGTTTTTTTTATTTGGACAACAACCAAAGGTGGGCGGGCTTATCAATAACGCAAATCCTGCAAGCCAGGGGGCCAAATAACGCTGGGCAGCTAAGGCGACATGCCTATTTGTCATTTGGAAGCCCTTTCATTCTGGCAGGAACACCTGACATGAAGATTATACCATCATTTTTATTGAAATCGGATTTTCATTCACTTCAATTTGACATAAACGCAACCCTCGAATACAATAATAGGTTGTGGGGTGGCGTTAGTTACAGGCTTCAAGATGCTATCGTGATATTATTAGGATTCAATATTGGGCAATTCAGGATAGGTTATTCCTATGATATCACAACCTCTGCCATTGGCAGATCTGCGCGTAGCCACGGGAGCCACGAAATAATGGTTCGTTACAGTTTTGACTTGGTTTTTGACAGGGTAAGGGAAGTGCAGAGAAATATTCGCTTTTTGTAACTCCGGACACAGCAGTTTTCGATTGACATATATATTACTAATTTTAACCTCAACTAAATTGTTGGCAATTATAAACAACAGGACGATGAATAGACTGATTTTTTTCATAATCGTATTAGTCCTAGTCTCGGCGTGCGATAGAAGTGGGCGTGGGCATTTGACTGGAGTTCTTGACAGGCCCGATGCTTTTTATGCCAAACCTCCGGGCATGGTGTTTATTCCTATGGGAAGTTTTATGATGGGAGCATCCGATCAGGACATAGCCTATGCGCATGCAACCGCAGCCCGCAGAATATCTATTCCAGCTTTTTATATGGATGAGACAGAAATCACCAACAATCAGTACCGTCAATTTGTTTTTTGGGTGCGCGATTCACTGGCGCGAACCCTACTGGCCACTCTGGATCCTGAATTTATGATTGAGGAAGACCAGCATGGAAATGTGCTGGACCCTCCCGTTATCAACTGGAGAAAGAGTATTCGCTGGGATGGAAGAGAAGAAAGCGAAATACTTGCTGAGCTGTTCCTTCCGGAGCATGAGAGATTTTTCAGACGCAGGGAAATAGACACCCGAAAGCTGATTTACCGTTACTTCCTTATTGACCTCAACCGGGCAGCAAGGCGGGGTGAGCGCGATACCCCCAGATCCGAATTTGTTGTAGAGCGTCAAACTCCTGTATATCCCGACACATTAGCCTGGATACACGACTTCACCTACGCCTACAACGAGCCCATGACACAGTATTATTTCTGGCATCCCACTTATGACCACTATCCGGTAGTTGGGGTCAACTGGCTACAGGCAAGGGCTTTCAATGTTTGGAGAACGCAACTGCTCAACAGTTACAGAGCTGCCCAAAGGATGCCATTTGCATTGAACTTTTCGTTGCCTTCAGAAGCTCAATGGGAATATGCTGCCAGGGGTGGCTTGGAGCTTAACCCATTCCCATGGGGAGGCCCATATATTCGCAATCAGAATGGCTGTTTTCTGGCAAACTTTAAACCTCGCAGAGGTGATTATGTGAGTGATGGGGGCTATCAGACCGTTATTGTAGGTCGCTTCCCTCCCAACGACTTTGGCCTTTACGACATGGCCGGAAATGTTGCCGAATGGACACGAAACGCCTACGATGAATCATTTTATTTCTTTGGATCGGACATGAATCCTGATTTTCAGCGCGAAGTGCTTCCCGGTGATCCGCCGGCATTGCGCCGCAAAGTGGTGAGGGGAGGCTCCTGGAAGGACATTGGGTTTTTCCTGCAGGTAAGTACCAGAGAATGGGAATATCAGGATACAGCAAAATCATTCATAGGATTCCGCAGCATTCAGACATTCCCCGGACGCGACATTATGGATCGCAGACGGAGTGGGTCCAGAGTGTACAGGTAGTTTTCTATAAGTTCAAACTTAAATCAACCAGACTAAGAGTTACACCGTTAAATTCAGTACCATGAAATTTGTTAAAACCAGGATCTGGAAAGTCTTAATGTCAAGGCTTTATGGATGGGGAGCTGCCGTAGTAATATTAGGAGCTTTATTTAAAATAATGCACTGGCCAGGTGCCGATATGATGTTGATAATAGGTATGGGTGTTGAGGTAGTTGTGTTTTTCTTCTCAGCTTTTGAACCCCTCCACGAGGAGCCAGATTGGAGCATTGTTTACCCCGAATTGGCCGGATTGGAACCATCTACCACAGCAAGTCCAGCACGCACCATTAGTGTAGCAAGCCATAGTGTAACGGTATCGAGCACCTTAGATAAACTGCTGGAAGATGCAAACATCGGGCCCGAACTTATAAATAAGCTCAGCTCAGGATTGCACAACTTGAGCAACAATGTGTCGAAGATGGCCGATATTTCGAATGCAGCGGTAGCTACCACAGCATTTATCCATAATGTGGAAAATGCCTCCAAGTCTGTTCTAGAGCTAAGTCAGTCCTACAAAAACACCTCAGAGTTTTTAAAGCACGACCTTTCATTGGCAAAAGAATATACCAGCAGTTTGAAGAATGCAACCAGCACCGTCAATCAGTATTCTGAAACCCTGGCGCTCACGGCTAACGCTGCAAGGGAAAATCTGGACATCAACACGCAATTCAACCAAAACATGCGTACTGTAGCCACATCCTCACAACATCTGGCAGAGAACTACCGCAAACATTCGGATGTTCTGGCGCAGGTTGTAGATGCTCTCGAATCGAGCTCATCAAAAAGCCAGCAGTATAGCGATCAGCTTCAACGGTCGGCCAACAACCTTATGGCTCTGAATGTGGCCTACGAATTGCAGACCATGGCAGCAACCAATAATGCAGCCAGTGCTGAAAAATTGCAGGGGGCTGTTCATTCGCTCGTGGGAAGTTTGAATGAGTCATTGGATTCGTCTCAGAATTACAAGCACGAGATGGAAAAACTCAACAACAACATTCGCGCACTCAACAGCATTTATGGCAACATGCTTTCAGCAATGAACTTTAATGTAAGTCGTTAGGTTTGCAGGCAGACTTTGAATTTTTAACAATACAATAACAGAAAAACGATGGCAGGTGGAAATCAAACCCCAAGGCAGAAGCTGATAGGGCTTATGTACCTGATCTTCCTTTCCTTAATGGCCCTAAATGTTTCGAGGCAGGTGTTAGATTCCTTTCCTCTGATTGACGAAGGCATTAACACAACAAATCTCAACCTGAACCAAAAGATTGAGACTGTAATGCAGGAATTTATCCAGCAGGAAGTAATCAGTCCGCAAAAGGTTCAACCCTATTATGACCAGGCAAAAGAAGTTCGCGAGGCTGCTGCGCAGTTGGTTGCTGACATCAACCAACTAAGGGCAGAAATGCTATCGGTTGTTGATAATATAGCCATAGAAAAAGCAGACACACTTCAGCTAATCGATTTGCAAAATAAGGACAGGTATAGTAGTTCTTCCCGGTTTTGGCTCACCGAAAACAACCAAAACCCATTGGTGGTGGGTGGTGAAGGAACCAGGGCATACCTATTGCGCCAAAAGGTTGAAGAATTCAGGCAAAAGCTAGTTGATATAGTTACTACCCATGGCCTGGAGGGAGCCGTTACTTTAGGATTGAACCTGGATGGGCCCTTTTATCTCCCTCAAACCAGAACAAGAATCAGCTGGCAGCAATATATGTTCGACCGTGTGATACCTGTAGCAGTTGCTACAAACCTAACTCGGCTGATAACCGAGGTACGCAATGCGGAATTTGAAGTAATCAACATTTTGTTTGGAGCTATCACTGCAGGTGATTTCACCTTCGATCAAATTTCTGCCCGGGTTGTGCCTCGCAGTCAAATTGTACTGGCAGGAGATGCTTATGAAGCAGAAATTTTTGTGGCCGCATTCGACTCCAGGCAGGAGCCCACAATTATTGTAAACGGACAGCCCATTCCAACCGAAGGAGGTGTAGGCAGACTTCGAATGCCGGCCACCGGAACTGGAGAAAGAACATTCAGGGGAGTGATACGCGTAACCAGCCCGGCAGGCATCCCACAGGAGTACCCTTTTGAAAGCAGCTTTATGGTGCAACAACCAAATATTACGGTCTCGGCTGATGCCATGAATGTTTTCTACATCGGGGTGGCAAATCCTGTATCTATCTCTGTTCCCGGAATTCCTACAGAGAATATCCGTCCCTCTGTTTCGGCTGGCGGTACTCTGACCCACCAGGGAGGCAACCGTTATATTGTTTCGGTGGCACCCGGAACCACCGGGCCTCTCACCATTACGGCCAATGCTTTAATGGACGGTGCAACACGCAATATGGGATCGGTTTCTTTCAGAGTTCGAACCGTACCCGATCCGGTTGCATACATTGCCGGAAGGCGCGAAGGGCGCATCACCCGCGACGAGCTGGGTATTGCCAGAGCTATTATACCCAGATTGCAAGGGTTTGATTTCGATATGCATTTTGAAATAGCCTCATTTACAATGGTTACTACCATTGGTGGAGACTTGCGAACTTTCCATGGGACAGGAAATTCATTTTCACCTGACATGATGCGAACAATCACCACCGCCACCCCGGGCCAACGCTTTATTTTTGAAAATATAGTTACCCGCCCAGGTCCCGACGGAAGGGTTAGAACATTGTCACCCATATCTTTTACAATACGATGATTCAAAAATTTTTGGAGGAATGCTCAATGGCAAATAGGGGAATTGTAATCTTTATTATTGGTCTAATCGTCAGTCAAATGGTAGTTGCCCAGGCTCAGGCACCGGTCGGGGAACAAAGACCCCGTATGCAACCTCAAAATAGCTTTTTCAACCGCCGCACGGCGGAAGAAAGAAGACCTGCTGTGTTGCCCTATGTGCGCGAAGCCGACATCTTGTGGTCAAGGCGAGTGTGGCAGGTGATAGACCTGCGTGAGAAAATGAACCAACCCCTTCATTTCCCAACCATTCCTGCTGAAGGAAGAAGAAGCCTTATGCAGGTGTTGATTGATGCGATAAGGGCAGGAGAAATCACAGCATACGATATTGTTGACGATGATTTTACTGTTCCTCTAACCGTGGAACAAATCTTTGGGCGACTGGACCGGACTCAGACCATTACTATGCAAAGGCCTACACCGCCCTACATGGAATTTGACACAACCATTACCATCCCGTTCAACCCTGCCGAGGTAAGACGATTCAGGATTAAAGAAGATTGGTTTTTCGACAGCAACCGCTCCGTGCTTGATGTACGCATCATTGGCATATCGCCTGTGCGCGAGGCAATTGACCCCGTAACAGGAGAGGTCCGCGGCGATGAGCCACTGTTCTGGGTATATTTCCCAGAAGCCAGACCCACGCTAGTTAGATCAGAGGTTTTTAACCGCCACAACGATAATCAACGGATGACATTTGACGATTTGTTTATCCGAAGGTTTTTCAGCAGTCATATTTATAAGGTGTCGAATGTTCATGACCGACGAATTGTGGACTATTTCACCGGGATGGATGCCCTGCTTGAGGCAGAAAGAGCAAGAGAGGCTATTCGGAATTTCGAACAAGACCTCTGGCATCATTAAATTCTGTTCCTGTAAAAGCGCAAACGCCTGAAATTAAAGCCTCAGGCGTTTTTTCATTCGGGGAGCTGCAAATAACTTGCAGGCCGGATTTTACCAAATTAAATCATCTTTGCCGGATCAACCCAACTGTCGAAATCGCTTTCCGAAACCAAGCCTGTTTTCAATGCTGCTTCCTTTAGACTAAGGTCTTGCTCAAAAGCTAATTTGGCAATTTTTGCGGCATTATCATACCCGATATGCGGGTTGAGTGCAGTGACCAGCATCAGCGATTCGTTGAGATGCCTATTGATGCGCTTGCGATTGGCCACAATACCTTCAATACAATTTTCGGTAAACGAATCACAGGCATCAGCTATGAGCCTGGCCGACTGTAGCAGGTTGTGAATAATCAGCGGTTTGAACACATTGAGCTGGAAATGGCCACTCATTCCTCCAATGGTGATTGCGGTGTCGTTGCCCATGATCTGGGCTGCCACCATGGTAACCGCCTCAGGCTGGGTAGGATTCACCTTACCGGGCATTATAGAACTCCCGGGCTCATTTGCAGGTAACGATATTTCGCCAATTCCGCAACGAGGCCCCGAGGCCAACAGCCGTATATCGTTGGCAACTTTCATCAATACAACGGCTACAAGTTTCAGTGCACCGCTGGCTTCAACCATGGCATCGCGTCCTCCCAACGCAGCGAATTTGTTGGGAGCAGTTTCAAAAGGATAGCCGGTGATAGCTGCCATGCGCTCTGCTACTTTTTTGCCGAACTCTTTGGGAGCATTTATGCCGGTACCAACTGCCGTACCACCCAATGCCAACAGCCTCAGGCTGAGCAATGCATGCTCTACACTTTGAATTCCATGGGAAATCTGTGCGGCAAATCCTGAAAATTCCTGTCCAAGAGTCATAGGAGTTGCATCCATCAGGTGGGTTCGGCCTATTTTGATAATATCTGCAAACTCATTTGATTTTTTCTCAAGCGATACCCGGGTACGCTGAAGGGCCGGCAGAGTGCGCGAAACAATCAGCGAATAGGCTGCAATATGCATTGCAGTGGGGAAAGCATCGTTGGTCGATTGGGATTTATTTACATGATCGTTGGGGTGAACGCGTTTTTTGGTGTCGCTAAGCGAACCGCCCAAGATTTCATGTGCGCGGTTGGCAATCACCTCATTTAGGTTCATATTTGTCTGGGTACCGCTTCCCGTTTGCCAGACTACAAGAGGGAAATGACCCTCGAACTTACCATCACAGATCTCCTCACAAGCAGATACAATGGCATTTGCCAAATCTGCTGGAAGTAGCCCAAATTCGTGGTTCACAATAGCCGCTGCCTTTTTTACTATTGCAAAGGCATAGATTAGTTCGCGGGGCATCAACTCCGTCCCAATTTTGAAATTCTCGAACGAACGCTGGGTTTGTGCGCCCCAATATTTATCGGCAGGAACTTCAACCTGGCCCATGGTGTCGTACTCAATTCTCTTCATCTGTAAAAGTTTTTGGGTTAATAATTCAGATTCTATTCAAGGAAATCAGGTAAAGAAGAATGTATTTACCAATATCATAACGGAAAGATACTACAAAACTGCTCGCAATGCAAGTAATCTCATTTAGGAAACTCTAAAAGGATTCGCTATCTTTGCATTATGCAAACAAACAGACAAAAACGCATAGAAAGGCTGCTCCAAAAAGAATTGAGCCATATTCTACAGTTTGAGGGCCGGAATTGGTTTTCGGGCACCATGGTTACAGTAACAAAAGTATCGGTATCCCCGGATTTGGGTATAGCAAAGGTTTTTGTGAGCATTTACGGCAAAGATCCCTCAGGAGCAATGCAGCAGATCGAGTTGCGAGTAAAGGAAATAAGGAAAATTTTGGGGATACAGGTAAAAAACCAGCTCAGGGCAATACCAGATTTGCGGTTTTTTGTTGATGACAGCCTCGATTACATTGAAAATATCGAAAAACTGTTGCGAACCTAGCTCCGCAAATCATGCACTACGATCCTATTAAAAAAACTCTGGGTAACTTTTTTTTCCGGCGGGCATTAACCCATAAGCTGTTTTATTTTTTGCTCGACTTTGTGCTGCTGCGCACCTGGCATATTCATAAAGCATTGAAAAGTTACGCCAAAAGAAAAGCCAAAGAGCAAACTGTTACTGTGCTCGATGCCGGAAGCGGCTTGGGTCAATACACTTATTATCTGGCCCGAAAACATCCGAACTGGCAGATTAAGGCTGTTGACATAAAGCGTGAAGAACTCGATATTTGCAGGCAATTTTTTGAAACCTGCGGCATAAAAAATGCAGAATTTTCGTTTGAAGACCTCACCGCTTTTGTTTCCTCCCAAGCTTTTGACCTGATTCTTTCGGTGGATGTGATGGAACATATTGAGGATGACGGTGCAGTATTTGCCAATTTTTATCAATCCCTGAAAGCCGGAGGGATGTTGCTGATAAACACCCCTTCTGATAAAGGCGGAAGTGACGCCCACAATCATGAAGACACCTCGTTCGTTGGCGAGCATGTGCGAAATGGTTATAGCATTGAGGAAATAGAAATGAAACTGCAAAAGGCTGGTTTTGAGAGCATTTCCGCAAGATATACCTATGGAGTTCCAGGCAATCTTTCCTGGCGAATCTCGATGAAGTATCCCATATTGTGCCTTGGGGTATCCAAATGGTTGATGCTTTTATTACCATTCTACTACATGTTGGTACTGCCTGTAATTGTAACCCTTAATTTGGCCGACATCTGGATGAGTCATTCTTCCGGTACCGGACTTCAGGTAACAACAATAAAAGGGTGGCCAGAAACAGAAATCCGGGGAAACGACATGGGCAACTGACAGGCTTAAAAAAAGCAGCATACAGCTATGGAAATGACAAAACTCTTTAAAAATTACAGAAAGTGAAATTTCCATTCTTTATTGCTTACCGCTATCTTCTGGCAAAAAAATCGCATCAGGCTATCAATATCATTACCTGGATTTCAGTTGCCGGTGTAGCCATTGGCACTATGGCTCTGGTCATTGTATTGTCGGTTTTCAACGGGTTCGAACAAGTGATTTCCAATCTGTTCAACGCATTCAACCCCGATTTGGTAATCAGGCAAAAGAACGAGCAGGTGTTTTCGCTGGATGAGCTCCCTCTCGATCAAATCAGAAACATTCCCGGAATAGCGATATACAGTGAAGTGCTGGAAGAATCGGCTCTGATTACTCATCAGGGGCGAAAGCATCTGGTAACCATGCGAGGTGTAGATGCCAATTATGCAGAAGTAACGGGGATTGACACCATGCTTGTTGAGGGAGATTTTATGATGGAAAGCGGAAGCAATGACTTTTTGGTACTTGGAGAAGGGGTTGAACATGTATTAGCCGCCAACATTCACAACTTCATGGACCCATTTCACCTGTATGTACCTCGGCGTGGGCGCACTCCCGGTCTGCATCCCTCGCAGGCGTTCAATGCATCTACCCATTTTGCCAGTGGAGTGTTTCGAGTGCATGCCGAAGCGGATATGGAGTTTGTGCTTGTCCCATTGAGGTTGGCCCGAAAGATGCTCAACTTCGATGACGAGGTTAACATGATAGTGATTGGACTTAGGCAGGATGCCAATCCGCAAACAGTTCAAAGCAGATTGGCAGAGGTGGTGGGGCCGGATTTTAGGGTGCTCAATCGTTTTCAACAGCAGGAGTTTTTGTATCGCATTATGCGGACAGAAAAATGGGCAATTTTCTTTATCCTCACCTTTATACTCATAATTGCATCCTTCAATGTAATCGGATCGCTCACAATGCTGGTAATAGAGAAAAGCCGCGACATACGCGTACTGCACAACCTGGGTGCTTCGCAGAAGCTAATACGACGCATCTTTCTGATTCAGGGAATACTCATAAGCCTGGGTGGCGCATTTGCCGGGATATTTATCGGCACCCTGATCTCATGGATACAAATGCAATTTGGGGTGATTACCCTTCAAGCCGAAGGAACCTTTATCATTGATGCCTATCCGGTGCTAATCAAAGCATCAGACCTGCTAAAGATTGCTCTTACAGTGTTCGGAATTGGCCTGATTGCCTCTCTTCTTCCCCTCCGAAATATTTCCATGCTGCTGCAGAGCAAGTAGCAGCAGCAATTGTCATTCGCAATCAATATAAGCCACTAACGGATTTCAGCCCCAAGTTCGTTGACAAGTAGCCTCTGTATGTTGGCCATAGCACCATCTATCTCCATATCAGTGAGGGTGCCATTGGGATCGAGCAGCGCAAAACTTACAGCGTACGATTTTTTGTTTTCGCCCAATCGTTTATCATGGTAAACATCAAAAAGCCGAACTGCCTTCAACAAGTTGCTCTCGGCTTGAAAAGCCAGGGCTTCGATATCAGCAAACCTGATGTGCTTGTCGAGCAATAGCGACAAGTCGCGGCGCACCTCAGGAAACTTGGGCACTTCGCAATACAGCAGCTTTTGATCCGCGTGCACCAGAAGAAGTTTTTCCCAAAATACTTGTGCGAAAAAAACATCTTGCTTTATGTCAAAACCTTTCAGCAGGGATTTGGAAATTTTTCCGAGTTCGGCAAGTACCATTCCATTATTCGCATATCGTAACGCATAATCGTAAACCGGTCCTTGCACAAGCTCCTCCACTTGCAAAGCATTTGCTTTCAAGCCCATTTTCGTAAAAACTTGTAGTAATTCCGATTTTAGGTCGAAAAACCCAAGGGATTCTTCCTTTGCAATCCATGTTTCGGTATATTTAGGCCCGGCCATGAAAAGTCCCAATTGAAACTCTTCGGCAAACCCACTCAGAGGATCATTGGCATCCTTGACTGTTTCGGATCGGGAATATACTTTGCCAAACTCATACAGCTTCAATCCTCCGGATTTACGATTTTGATTGTATAAAATATTTTCGAGACCGCCAAAAAGAAGGCTTTGCCTCATTACATTCAAATCCTGGTTTATGGGGTTGAGAATATCAACGGACAAGGATGGTTCGAAACCCTGTAATTGATAATATGATCGGAAGGAAAGGGAATTGTTCATCACCTCATAAAACCCTCGGGACGAAAGCAAATCGGAAATGGTATTCTGAAGTTTTTCCCTGTCAGGATTGCTGGAGCGCACTATGTTGGAGAGAAGCCTTTCGGGCAATTCTACATTATTGTAGCTGTAAATACGCAGAATTTCTTCAATCACATCTACCTGGCGGGTAACATCGACCCTATAGGTGGGAATTTGTAGCTGCACTCTATCTGTATCCTGCCAATCCAGTATTTGGATGTCGAGATTTTCTAAAATATCCAGAATTTCATTTTTTGGAATCTCTTGCCCGATAAGCTCATAAGCCTTCTTCAAACTAAATTCAACCCGGGCGGGCTGAATCTTTCGCGGATAGACATCCACTATTTCGCTGGAGATTTTTCCGCCTGCTATTTCCTTTATCAGCAATGCAGCCCGCCTCAAGGCATAAGTAACCATTTCGGGGTCGGCACCCCTTTCAAAACGAAAGGAGGCATCGGTTCTGATTCCATGTGCCTTTGCAGTTTTTCGAATCGAAACTGGGTTGAAATATGCGCACTCAAGGAATATGTTCACGGTGGCAGCGGTTACACCCGAGTTGTTACCTCCAAGAACGCCTCCAATGCACATGGGCTTAGAGGCGCTGCATATCATCAGGTCGTCGCCTGTAAGGCTTATTTCTTTGCCTTCGAGTGTAGTAAACGGCGTTGCCTTTTCAGGGCACCGGACTACAATCTTGCGCCCTTCAATCAGATCGGCATCAAAGGCATGCAGTGGATGCCCCAGTTCATGTAATACATAATTGGTAACATCTACAACATTGTTGATGGGTCTATGGCCTATGGCCTGGAGATAATGTTTGAGCCAGGCAGGCGATTCTTCCACAACCAGACCGGATATGGTAAGTCCTGCATATCTTGGACATTTATCTGCATCCTCGATTGCCACCGGAATATGCAAGCTTTGATTGTCAGGTGAAAACTCCTCAACAGAAGGCCGGATGAGCTTGATTGTTTTATTTTGGTTTTTGTGGTTGATAACGGCGGCCAGATCGCGCGCAACACCAAAATGACTGGCAGCATCAATACGGTTTGGAGTAAGCCCGATTTCAAAAATCTGATCACTATAATAGCCAAAGTATTGCGCGGCTTCAATGCCAACAGGAGTTTCAGAAGGTAGAACCATAATCCCCTCGTGAGAGGTTCCAATACCAAGTTCGTCTTCTGCACAGATCATTCCTTCGGATTCCTGATTGCGAATTTTGACCTTTTTAACTTCTAAATTTCCCTTACCGGTGGTCAAAGTTGTTCCTACAGTTGCAACAAGAACCTTTTGCCCGACAGCTGCATTTGGCGCGCCACACACTATTTTCAGAGGACTGCTGTTGCCTATATCCACAGTGGTAACCCACAACCGATCGGCCTCGGGATGCCTATCGCAGGTAATTACCTGTCCAACCACTACCCCCTTCAATCCACCTGGTATCGTTTCGTACGAATCCATTCCTTCTACTTCCAGGCCGCAATCGGTAAGCAATACTGATACTTCCTCGGGAGAAAGGGTAAAATTTCCAAGGCTTTTCAACCAGTTGTAAGAAATCTTCATAAAAAACAGATTCAAGTTTACATTCAGGAACACAATTCTTTCGTACCGTGAAAATGCTCCAGATTGAATACAAAATACTCACTGCGGATGTCTCTATTGGCACTTCAAGAAACATGCAAAAGTAATCATTTTGGTTGTGGCATGCGTTTCGAAGCCGATGGGCAATACAGAAAAAGCCGGCAATGCCGGCCTTTTCATAAATTTCTTGAGGCGGCTATCTCAACTCAAAAACCCGTGAGCGCAACTCGATACCATCCATAAAAATGGAAGCCGTGTATATTCCGGGCGCCAAACGATATGGAATGGTAAAGCCTATACATTCAGCCAAGTCTTTGTTTTGGTAGTTGATGGTTTTTGATGCAAGATATTCCAATGGGGTGCCTTGGGGGCCTATAAAATTGCCCACAGGCTGAATCAATGCAATATTGCCCGCTCCATCTACTACTCTCAGGTAAACCACTCTTTCTCCCGGAGGGGCAATCAGATTTTGAAGTATTGTGAAACACACTCTAAAATGTGTAACTCTTCTAGCTCGGTTGGTGATTTGTTCGCCGGCTCTGTTAAAAAAGGTGGGGATAATTTCCAGATGGACCACTGTCAGGCGACTCCCCATGTCCACTTTTTGAGTAAGCGATTTTTCAACTGTTTTTAACTCACTTACTCTTATTTTAGCGGCATCAAGAGACAACTGTACCTGCGAGTGCTCATCCGACAGTTTGCGGTTGGCATCCAAAGCTCCGCTCAGTTCGGTTTGAAATCTTGTTAGTTCCGACTCCAAATGGGCGATTCTAGCCTGAACGCCTTCAATGGTGCTTTCGAACTCAGGCCCTGCCAGTTGAGCAATTTGGGCGCGCAAACCATTAATTTCCCTGCGATGCCTTGCAATTTGCTCAGAAAGGGATTGATTCTCCACCTTAAGGTTTGTGAATGCAATATCCAGATTTTGCAACTCAATAAGCAGACTATCGCTGCGCATTGCAAAATGGTCGCGCTCAATGGCTGTAGCCCTCGCCAACTCACGCGACTCAAAGAACTTTCTAAGCAGAATAGCCCCTCCCAACGCCATGATTACAGATAGTAATGCCAGGAATATCACTGGAGCCACTAAAGATGTCCCTTTTGTGCTCTTTTTCTTTCCCTCGGAAATATCGAAAAACTCCTGCTTGCCCATACGATATAAAATTTAGCAGGTCAAATTTAAGGATTTATACGCACAATTGACATACACATACAAATTTGCAAAAAAAGAATCCCGGATAGGCATATATCCCAATTAGGGCTATTGTTTATCCGGGAATTTCCCTTTGAGCGGGATGGGAAGTGCTGAAATTTACCTGAGATTAAGTACAGTTTCTCCTAACCTGGCTTCATTTGTATAAACAGAAATGAGATAGGTGCCCGGCCTGAACGCTTCGGTGCGCTGCCAAACCATACAAACATTTTTTAACTTATTCTGGTAGTTAATGGTCGTTTGGCTGGAAAATTGAAGGGTGTCGTTGTTATGCACAAAAGCGTGGGCGTAAGTATCGCTGAGGCTCAAAATTGCACCATCGGGCGCGGCAATGCGCAGGAATATTTGGTGTTCGCCCGCCCTGGCAACGGGATTCTCAGCTATGTCAAAACAAACCCTTATTTGCTCCGCTCTGGATGCCCTGTCGGTGGCTTCCTCCCTTCCGGAGCCCCGTATGCGTAAAGCCTGAGCAGTAAATCCATGTCCGCGCAAAACCGAAGCTACTTCAACTTTGGAGCGCAATTCCTCGCCTTCTTTTTGCAGTACATTCACTCGAGCAGTGGCAACTTGAATCTCTTCTCGCATAGCTACATTTTCGGCTACAAGAACCTGATTGGCCCTTACAAGGCTGTCTATTTCCTTAACATAGTTTTGTGTAACCTGGCGTAACACATTCAACTGCCTCCTTATCCGGTTGTAATCGGCCTGCTGGGCAATGAGCCGCGAAATCTCTTCTGCATTGATGTGTATGATACTGTCTTTTTCAGCCAAAATGCTATCGTGTTGCAGCTTGAACATATTGTGCTGAGCAACGAGTGAATCCAACTCGAACTGCAGTCTGCCTTGCAGCAACTCCGACTTTTGCTGCTCAGTGATATGGTGCCTGCGAGCTGTAAACATCCATACCGATAAAGCCCCAATGACCAGTATCAAAAGAATAATAATTCCTTCATAAACACGCTTTTGGTTCATCCCTAAAATTTTTCCTTCGTTTTCCATGTGAGTTACTATTTTAAAATATACAACTATTTAATTGTGAAGAAATACTTTAATTACACGCAGGACATGTATTTGTTTGCCCCGGGGCCAAAGATAGGCAATAAAAATAGCGGGCATTTATGACACGATTCGATTTTAACAAATGAAAATCATGCTACTTTTATGCAGCCCATAAGAAGATTGCATTCATATAAGCAATATTTAGCTACAACAATTATGCCAGTAGCGTCGCTTTTAGAGGACTTATTGTCGTTATTTTTCCCGCGAACTTGCTACGGATGCAATTCCGGGTTAATGCGCGATGAAAGGATCCTGTGTCTTTCCTGCATTATTCATCTTCCCCTCGCACGGTTATCAGGCATCAAAGAAAACAAGTTGAGTGAACTGTTTTGGGGAAGGGTTACCATTGAAGCAGCAACTGCCCTTTTGCTCTTTTACAAAGGAGGTATGACCCAAAAACTTATACACAGCCTGAAATACAAAGAAAAAAAAGAGGTAGGAGTATATCTGGGCAACATGCTGGGCAAAGAAATCCGGGAGTCGCCGCATTTTGCAGGTATTGATTTAATTGTGCCCGTACCCTTGCATGCAAAAAAACAACGAAAAAGGGGATTTAACCAGAGTCAAATCATTGGAGCGGGTCTATCATCTGAAACAGGCATTCCCCTGTGTACAGATGTTTTGATACGGATAACCCCAACTCAGACCCAGACCCGCAAATCAAGGTTTTTGCGATGGAAAAATGTGGAATCTGTCTTTCACATTACCAATCCATCGGTATTCGAAAACCGTAACATCCTTTTGCTCGACGATGTGGTAACTACAGGATCCACCCTTGAGTCCTGTGCCGCAAAGTTGCTGGAATGCAAAGGTGCCAGGGTTTGGATAGCCACAGCCGCTTTAGCTTCATAGCTTACAGTCTCCCGCCCAGGACAACCGACTTCCGGTACGACTTCACTACTCCCTGTAGATTGGTAATTTCAAAATGGATCAGATATATCCCCAGAGGTGCTCTTTGCCTGTCTTCAGTGGTGCCATCCCAGGTGAAGACTCCCGACAAGCCTAGCAATTCAGCTGCCACCAGGTTTCGGATTAGCGCACCCTTGCTGTTGAAGATGCGCACAGTGCCAATATATCCGTTTTCCTCGAATTGGTAGGCGATCTGCAGCAAGTCGTCGTGCCCATCATGGTCGGGCGAGAAAACTAATGGCTCTACTGTGATTTGGCCAGTTGTTAAAGATTGCTCGGGTTTGAATTGCGAATTACGCAGGCCGGGAGTTCCAAATCCTACACTTTGGGCTGCCGAATGCCAGTTGGAAGCTTGCAGGGTTGGGAGGTTAGGGTTTACACGCTCCAGGGCAACACCCCTGTATGTGGTAAGCAAAGGGAAATGCATCCTCTCATTGAATTCAAAAAGGTCAAGTTCCCTCAGGGCTTTGCAGGCAAAAACCAGTACCCCGCCCGTATTGGTCATGGAGGGCATAGTACCGATACGAATAAACTGCTTAGCCGGCCCACGCGTAGAATAGGTTGCCATTACAGCTTCAGGATTATTGCTAATCACAACATAGTCGCCGGGAAAGAAAAGAAAACTTTCGGAGCTCAAATCCTGAATGCTTGTTAACCATCCCAAAACAATATCTTTTGAGGATATCACATGGTTTCGTAAATCAATCACTTTGCCCGACCTGTTAAAAAGTTCAATGTATCGGGCGCCCTGACTCGGAGGGTTGAACAGCACTTCATTAATTACCACATCAAAAGCCTCTCCCGAGTCGGCTATTGCCACCCTGCCCATTCGGTTTGCAATACGATTTCCGGCACAATCAGAAAGGTCTTCAGGGAGGGTAACCTGGTAGATTCTGCCGGTTTGCATTGGAGTCTCGAGGATGAGATCGGCGCTTGCAAACAATGGAAGCACCGGCCTTACATCAACTATATTTCCAAGACCTGTGTTGGTGGCTATCCTTATGGCAAGCAGGCTTTGCTCGCTCATGGATTCACTGAAAAACAGTCTTACAGTATTTGGGTTGACAAATCCTATGCGCCTGAGTTCCGGGCGACCGACATCGGGGTTGCTTGCGCTGACAGAATTTTCTCTTCCAGGTGTTCCTCCGAGGGTGTTTGCTGCGGCTATCCAGTTTTCAGCTCCACTGCACAGGTTCATCTTGTCAATTTTTTCGAGAGACCAACCTCCGTTGGATTTAGCGGGGTTGCGATACCATCGGTCGCTGTATTCCACAAAAGAGATGAGTTGCTCACCAGGGGCAAACAGCATAAGGCTTGTTCCGGCATTGGTGAGGGCTGTAGATGAGAGGCCCGGCACTCCAACTACATGAGGCGTGAAAGCCCTTAGACTTGCAACAGCCCCTTCAGCAGCAAGCACTAAGTATCCGCCGGGCTCCAAAATAGCCCTTGACAGTGTGCGGCGGGTAGTACCATGCTGAAGAATCCAACCCTCCAGATTGATAAGAAACGGGGTATTGTTGTACAGCTCTATGTACTCCACGCCTGGCAATCCTATGGCAGGCACAGGATTGGCCATAATCTCATTGAAAAGCACATCAAAACGCCGGGCAACATAGTGTACAAAATTACCGGTAAACAAACCCATCACATTATTGGCCTGATCTTGTATGTTGCGCACCTGCATTTGGTACATAACATTGATTTCCAATGGCTGAGAAAAAAACAAATTCACTATGTTTGGGCGGGTAGTGTTTCTCGTGGCGGTTATGGGCGACCCTACTGACCTGTTTACCGAATAGTTGCCCACATTCTGCGCTGTGCTGAGTTCAACCACTTCGCTGAAGTGCATATTTACCTGGTTTGCTGATACTACTTCTATGAGATTTACCGTAGGGGGTTCGGTATCGGAAAGGATTGGGCCTACAACGAAATCGTCAAAGAAAAAATTGCGGCTATTTGTAACAGTGTAAAGGCAAACCACTCCAAACCAACTTGTTGCAGTATGAGTAAGATCTGTTGCCTGACCCTGGAGTAAAAACAGGCTTCCTCCCCGCTCGTCGGCCCATACAGCCCAGTTGCCGGAAGCATCGCGGGTAACCCTGATGCGGATGAGGTTATTGGAAAGTGCTGCAAGATTTTGACTGCCCGCGAGGAGCTGCACGGTAGTGGTTCCCGTTTGCCGCATCAGAAATAGCCGTTTGTTGTCGGCACCATCTCTTCCTATTTGCAGAAAATATCCGTTAAGGGGACCACGCAGGTTTTGCTGGTCGCTCACCAAATAAATCCTCGGATGATTGGAGTTGGATGGGCTGAAGGCTATCCGCACCCAAAAGTCCCACTGAACATTGAGCGCCAAGTTGCTGGTTGTAGCAAGATATGACTGCCCGGCAACATTATCGTTCAGGCGCAATATTCCTGTTTCGACAATAAATTTATCTGCATCACCAACCCAAACCGGATTGGATGTAAAATTCCCATCGCTGAAATCGTCGGCAAACTGAGCAAACGAGGGGAAAAGGGTAATAGTGGATACCAACACAGAAAGCCAAATAGTCTTCATGTAGTCGCATTTATGGAATATAAATCGGGGGCATAAATATAGTAATTTTGAAGTTTCTAAAAGATTTTTCAAATGAAAATAGCACTTATTGGGGCTACCGGATTGGTGGGCACCGAGATGATGAAAGTTTTGGAAGAGTTCAACATACCTTTCAGCGAATTTATTCCGGCTGCTTCAGAAAGGTCGGTAGGGAAAACCTTAACCTTCAAAGGGCAAACCTACAAGATTGTAAGCATTGCAGAAGCATTGGAAGCCAATCCCTCAGTAGCCATATTTTCGGCAGGAGCCGGAGTATCGTTGCAATGGGCCCGTGAATTTGCCTCAAGGGGATGCTTTGTGATTGACAACTCCTCTGCATGGCGTATGTATGACGATGTGCCGCTGGTGGTACCCGAAGTGAACGCCTATGCCTTGTCGCGCGAAAGGAAAGTAATTGCCAACCCCAATTGCAGCACCATTCAGATGGTTGTAGCCCTTGCACCTTTGCACAGAGCGTTTGGGATTAAGCGATTGGTAATCGCAACCTACCAGTCGGTAACAGGAACCGGAGCGAAGGCTGTGCAGCAAATGGAAGACGAAAGGGCTGGCATAAGTGGCGAAAAAGCATATCATCATCCCATTGATCTGAATTGCTTTCCCCATGGAGGGTCTTTTGCCGAAGATGGCTATACTACCGAAGAGCTGAAACTTCTGTATGAGGGAAGAAAAATTCTTGAAGCACCCGAGCTGAAGGTAACCGCCACGGTAGTGCGCATACCTGTGATAGGCGGACATTCTGAGGCTGTAAACATTGAGATGCATCGGCCCTTCGACTTGCAACAAGTGCGCAGTATGTTGGAGCAAGCACCCGGAGTGGTTGTACAAGATGATCCGGCCCGCAATATCTATCCCATGCCCCTAACCAGCCATCAGAAAAATGAAGTGTTCGTAGGGCGCATACGGCGAGACGCCACAGTGGAAAACGGCCTAAACCTCTGGATTGTGGCCGACAACCTGCGAAAAGGCGCTGCCACAAACGCCGTGCAGATAGTCGAACTTCTCCACAAAAAAGGATGGGTGTAATCACCTCTATCAATTATTATTAACCTTAGTTTGGAACAAATTTTCGTAGTTTTGCAGTTCGCAAAAAATCAAGGTCTATGCGAAGACCGTTATTCAATTTTTTAATGATGAATGAACCCCATTTAAAGGAATGGCTGGTAATTGTAAATCCTAATGCAGGTACCGGCAAAGGAAAGAAAGATTGGCATAAGATAAGCGCCCTACTCAATGAATTTGGATTTGATTATTCTTCTGTTTTTACCGAACGAAAATTACATGCCATGCAAATGGTGCCCGGGCTAATCCAAAAAGGATATCGAAAAATAATCGTTGTAGGTGGCGATGGCACAATGAACGAGGTGGTAAACGGAATTTTCGACCAGAAAAATATTGCACATACCGATATAACACTCGGCATGGTATCGGTTGGAACCGGCAACGACTGGGGCCGAACCTTCAATATCCCTCTCGACTACAAGCAGGCAATAGAAATCATCAAAAAGGAAAAAACCCTCAAGCAGGATGCCGGATTTGTTACTTACAAAAATGGACTCGGTAAGAATTCGCGTTATTTTGCAAATATGGCGGGGCTGGGATTCGATGGCCTGATAGCGCAAAAAACCAATGCTGCCAAAGAAAAGGGTAAAAGCAATCCAATAATATACTTAGCATGCCTGGTTAGCAGTTTGTTTTCCTACAAATCCACAAATATCCGGGTAATTGTAAACGGAATCGAGATAAAAGACAAAGTTTTCAGCATAGCCATTGGAATAGGTAAATTCAACGGCGGGGGTATGAAGCAAACTCCAAATGCTCTGCCTGATGATGGCCTTTTCGACCTTACCATCATCAAACACATGAGAAAGACCTCTGTCTTGGCGAATCTAAAAAGATTGTACACTGGCAGCATTGAAAAAGTGAAACAGGTGCAGCAGCTTCAAGGCAAAAACATACGAATTGAGTCAGATATTCCCATTTTACTTGAAACCGATGGCGAGTCGCTGGGGCAATCCCCGTTTGAATTCAGCATTCTTCCAAAAAGCCTCAAAGTAATTACCAACCTTGTTGAAACCCCATAAGAACAGAAAGCCCCAATGATTAAGCCTGAAGATTTTTTTAAGAAAATAATTTCCCATTGCAAAGAATACGGTTTTATTTTTCCATCGAGTGAAATATATGACGGCCTGAGCGCTGTTTACGACTATGGGCACAATGGGGCATTACTGAAAAACAACATAAAAGATTACTGGTGGCGCACTATGGTGCAGTTTCATGAAAATATTGTCGGAATTGACTCATCAATTTTCATGCACCCTACTGTATGGAAAGCTTCGGGCCATGTGGATGCATTCAACGACCCCCTGATTGACAACAAAGACTCCAAAAAGCGATACCGGGCCGATGTGCTGATTGAGGATTACTTAGAAAAAATTCAGGAAAAAATCAACAAGGAAGTTGAAAAAGCAGCAAAGCGCTTTGGAGAATCGTTCGACGCGAAAATGTTCAAAGAAACCAATCCCCGGGTGGTAGAGTACGGGCAAAAGATACAGGAAATTAACAAAAGATTTGTGTCGGCCCTCGAAGAGAACCGGCTGTCAGACATTAAAGGACTTATTGAGGAATTGGGTATAGTGTGCCCGGTGTCGGGTTCACGCAATTGGACGGATGTGCGGCAGTTCAACCTCATGTTTAGCACCCAGATGGGATCGCTGAGCGAAGATGCCAGTCTGATTTACCTGAGGCCCGAAACAGCCCAGGGGATTTTTGTAAACTATCTGAATGTGCAGAAAACAGGCAGGATGAAAATTCCCTTTGGCATAGCGCAGATTGGAAAAGCTTTTCGCAATGAGATTATTGCCAGGCAGTTCATTTTTCGCATGCGTGAGTTTGAGCAAATGGAGATGCAGTTTTTTGTAGCTCCCGGCACCGAGATGCAGTGGTATGAGTATTGGAAGCAGGCACGGCTCAACTGGCACTTGTCGTTGGGCATACCGGCCTCCAAGTATCGCTTCCACGACCACGAGAAGCTGGCACATTACGCAAATGCCGCTGCTGATATTGAGTTTGAGTTTCCGTTTGGCTTCAAGGAGCTGGAAGGCATACATTCGCGCACCGATTTTGACCTGGCAGCCCATCAGAAATACAGCGGCAAGAAGATTCAGTACTTCGACCCTGAAACCAATGAAAGCTACATCCCATTCGTAGTAGAAACCTCCATAGGGCTCGACCGCACTTTTCTGGCCATTCTGTCGCATGCCTACAGAGAGGAAAAGCTCGACGACGGCTCAGAACGGGTAGTATTGTCTATTCCTCCGGCCTTGGCGCCTTACAAGGTGGCCATTCTGCCGCTGGTGAAAAAAGACGGGCTACCGGAAAAGGCTCGGGAAATCATGGAGGTGCTAAAGTATGAGTATATGTGCCAGTACGAAGAAAAGGATGCCATCGGGCGCAGATACCGGCGCCAGGATGCAATAGGTACACCCTTCTGCATAACGGTTGACAATCAAACCCTTGAAGACAATACCGTAACCATACGCGAGCGCGACACCATGCAACAAGAACGGTTACCCATCGACCAGTTATCGGGCATTCTTTCCCGGCGCATCAAAACACAACAAAAGTCAGGTGCGAGCATAATGGCAACTAACACCCAAACACCATAGCCGGTGAACATTCACTGCGGTTTTGGGTTCAAAAATAAACCAGGCAACATTGCCTCCTTTATAACAGGTTATGAACCTTAATGAAATAAAAGCACCCATTGCAAAGCACATGGTGGCTTTTGATGACCATTTCAGGGGCGCCATTCAAAGCAAGGTTCCATTGTTATCGGTCATTACAAGGCATATTGTAAAAAGAAAAGGCAAGCAGATACGGCCCTTATTCGTGTTTTTCGCAGCCGACCTTTTCTCGGGCATCACCCAGCGAACATACAGAGCTGCAACCCTTATCGAAATGCTGCATACTGCAACACTTATACACGATGATGTGGTGGACGACAGCAACGAGCGACGCGGTTTCTTCTCTCTGAATGCCCTTTGGAAAAACAAAATTTCGGTTTTGGTAGGCGACTATCTGCTCTCCAGAGGCCTGTTGCTTGCATTGGAGCACGATGACTTCGACCTGCTTAAAATCGTTTCCAACTCAGTAAAGGAGATGAGCGAAGGGGAGTTGCTCCAAATGGAAAAAGCCAGGGCATTGAATATTAACGAAGAAGTGTATTTCGAAATCATCAGAAAAAAAACTGCATCTCTGATTGCATCCTGTTTGGCATCAGGCACAGCATCGGCCGGACAGCCTGCAGAGGTAGTGGAAAAAATGAGGCAAATTGGCGAATATATAGGAATTGCATTTCAAATAAAAGATGACATTCTGGATTTTGACTTCTCAGGGCTGAAGGGTAAACCTACGGGAGGCGATATCAAAGAACGCAAAATGACCCTACCGCTGATTTATACACTGGTAAACTCAGACAAAGAAACCCGCCGAAAGATTATTGGAATCGTAAAAAACGAAGGGTCGAACTGGGAGAAGGTCAGGTGGCTGATTGAAAAAATTCGTACCAGCGGGGGGATAGAGTATGCATCTACGCAAATGAAACACTATAGGGGCTTGGCTCTAGATGCCCTGAATGAGATGCCTGACACACCTGCCCGACAATCGTTGAAACAGTTAATAGCTTTTACTATAGAACGAAAGCATTGATAGGCTGCTCTTTGCAAGCATTTTCACTTGACCCGGTTGCACATTTCAAAGCGAGATTGCCACACGAATCTGGCCTCTAAGCACCCCCTTTGCGAAAAACAGAAGATGCTGCGCGCAACAATTCCTCAATTACTCCGGGCTTCTCGCTCAACGACTCAAACATCGAAGGGTTGTTGAAATTAAAACCCTCCTCATCTTCGGTAGCCTTTTGTGCCGGATAAATCAGAATGTAACTGTTGTTTTTAAACTGCTCATTCAGCAGCTCGGGCACTTTCTGCATGCTGTTGTGATAAGAAGGACCGTCTTTGCGGCTCAGAACCAGAATAAGGTTGTCGTCTGGGATCAGACTGCTTTGCAGTGCACTAAGGTACTCCAATGATTCGAATTTGTGAAATTCAGCCTGAATTGGGTGGCGTTGAACTATTTCTTTCAGCACTGAGAGGGTTAGCGGGGGAGCATAAAACTCCACCGATGCGCCCGTGTTTCGGGCTATATTCCATAATTTGATGAGCCAGAACAAAAACCCATACTCCCTTTCGGCTCTTTCTCCCAATACTACTATGTGACGCTTGATAGACAAAAAAGGCTGAACCGGCCTGTAAACCATTGCAGTGGTTTGACTCCTGGCCAGAACGCCCTCGTGCACATTACTGATAAACGAATTGGTCATTCCTGACGGGCTTGCAATGCCAAATACCAGGTCGCTGATTTTATACTCCCTGAGAATTCCGGTGATGCCATTCACGATGTTCTGGTCGTATCGGATGAGCGGAAGCAGGGGATGGTCGGAGGCTGAGGCAGCGATGGCGGCTTTGTCAAGAAGGCCGGATGCAATTTTTTCTCTCTCAGGGTCAATTTTCGGGCTATCAATCACATGCAACCCGTACAATGTGGCCGCTTTGTGCCTTGGCTTCAGGGCAATGCTCAATTCCACAAGATCGTTTACAGTGGAGGGATTGCTCAAGGGCAACAATACCCGCATCTGCGAACCGTTTTCCTCCACCGGGGCATTAGCCGCATCCTTCATCGCAATGTTATAAGCCCCCTGCTGAGTAACAAATGAAGAGATGGTACAGGTAATCAGAATCATCAGGATGCTCCCGTTGAGCACACTTTCGTTTAACAGGCGTATAGGCTCCCCGTCGGGGGTATATCCCAGCACAATATTGAAACCGATGAGCACAGCGGCAAGAGTGGCTGCTGCCTGGGAGTTGCTGAGGCCAAAAATAATATTGCGCTCATCTACGGAAAGTTTAAAAGTTTTTTGCGCCATCCATGCTGCTATGAATTTAGCAGAAGCAGCCACAAGGGTCATAACCAATGACACTTTGATGGTTTCCTGATCTTTTACAAAACTGGAAAAGTCAATCAGCATTCCTACACCAATAAGGAAAAAAGGAATAAACAGGGCATTTCCAACAAACTCAATCCGGTTCATAAGTGCCGAGGTGTTGGGGATATACCGGTTGATTGCAAGTCCTACGAAGAAAGCGCCCAGAATAGCTTCCAGGCCGGCTGCCTGAGCGAGGAAAGAGCCTAAGAAAACCAAGCCCAGCACGAAAATGTATTGAGAAACACTATTGGTGTATTTTTTTAAAAACCGATGTGCCAGCCATGGGAATACAAAAATTATAATAAGGCCGAAAACAATTGTAGATATGCTGAGCCGCAACCAGAACGCACTGTTGTAATCTCCGGTGGAAATTGCAACAATCACTGCCAGAACCAACAGGGCCAAAGTGTCAGTAACAAGTGTGCCACCCAGTCCAATACTAACAGCGCGATTTTTAATTATACCGAATGACCGTATGATGGGATAAGTAACCAGAGTGTGGGATGCAAACATACTTGCAAGCAGCACCGATGAGGCAAGGGAAAAATCGAGAATGTACAATCCCGCCAAGGTCCCTATGCCCATAGGGATTAAAAAGGTGTACAAGCCGAATACAATTCCTTTTCCTGTGTTTTTCTTAAACCCCAACATATCAATCTCCACGCCGGCAAGAAACATAATGTAGAGAAGCCCAACTGTTCCAAACAAGATGATACTACTGTCGCGTTCAATGAGATTAAAGCCGTGAGGACCAATGATTGCCCCGGCAATAATAAGACCGATAAGGTGAGGAATGCGTAGTTTGTTGAACAGCAAAGGCGCGGCCAGAATAACAAACAGGATAACCGAGAAAATAAGAACCGGATTGTTGAGCGGTAGGGAGAAACTTAACATTTGTAGTACCATACTGCCTTAAAAAATAACAGGTTATACTCCCGGCTCGTCATATAGGGTTTTGGATGCCGTTCCAAAATGTCTGCAAAGTTATCAAAAAAAAACACACTGCCCTAAAAGCCTGCAGGCTATGGCAAAAGAAAAACTTATGGGGAATAGTTGTAAACTCATTCAACTATAAAGTACTTTTGTGCTATTCATTTTCTAAACTTCCATTTGGCATTATGCGCATAAAAATCATAATGCTCAGGTTTTCCGAGTTCAGATACAGGCTTACCCATCAGCTTCCGCCCAAGCTCAACAAGTTGGCGTTCTTTATGGGTATTTTGGGCTGCATTCTTGCTGTCTATGATTTTGGCTTCCATAGAGTTGACGCATGGCAGCAGTTCGTAGAACAGGCATACGGCTTTTCGATTATCCTGTTTTGCAGCCTGTATGCACTCCGGTTAGGGTTTCATATTCCGCCAAGGGTTTCTGTGCTGCTTTTTGTTGCCGAGATTGCCCTGATATTGCTTCTGGGATTTGCAGCGTATCTCTTCTTTTTTCTGCAACCCGGTGAACTCCTCACCGGGAGGATCGAATATCCTGAGAGGGTGTATTACAATCTGCTACTTATTTTCATCTTTTTTATCGAACTTTCCAGAAACAGCCTAGGTCTGTTGCGCTTGAAATTCAACCCCCCCCTGCTCTTTGCAGGGAGTTTTTTCTTTCTGATTTTGGTGGGTACCGGCTTGCTGATGCTTCCACGGGCCACTTACGCCTACATCAGCTTTACCGATGCCCTTTTCACCTCTGTAAGCGCTGTATGCGTTACCGGATTAATTGTGGTTGATACGGCCACCCATTTCACTCCTTTCGGTCAGGCGGTGATTCTGTTTCTGATACAATTGGGCGGCTTGGGGGTGATGGTGTTTGTGAGTTTTTTCGGTTTCTTTTTTCAGGGAAGCCATTCCTTTCAAAATCAACTCTTTTTAAAAGATTTTATAAATGAGGGAAATCTGGGCAAAATGTTTCGGACATTAGCCAAGATACTCATTTTCACTTTTTTGGTACAGCTCATAGGTGCCATAGCTTTGTTTAACAGCCTTCCGGCTCATGCCATGCCCCTGTCGCAGAAGGTGTGGTTTTCGGCGTTTCATTCTGTATCGGCGTTTTGCAATGCAGGATTTTCAATAATAACAGATGGGTTGTACCACTCCGGCATGGGGATCCGGGACAACTACACCTTGCATTTGGTGATTGCCCTTTTGGTAGTTGCCGGAGGCATAGGTTTCCCGTTAGTGATGAATGTGTACCGTTATGTTGGATTTTATGCCCGAAATCTGTTTGAAATGCTATTCAGGGGAGGTGCATTTCACCACAAGCCCAAAGTAATCAATGTCAACTCACGGTTGGCCATGAGCACTACTTTGGTGTTGCTTTTGGCCGGCACCGGCATGTTTTTTCTTCTGGAACAGGATGGGGTATTGCGGGGCATGAGCCTTGATGGGCAGGCTGTTACATCCCTATTCGGTGCGGTTACCCCCCGAACGGCAGGCTTTAATACCGTGGATCTGAACGCCCTTGCAACGCCCACTCTTTTGCTCACTATTGCCCTGATGTGGATTGGGGCCTCGCCGGGATCAACCGGAGGAGGAATAAAAACCAGCACCTTCGCCCTGGCATTTATGAATATCTTCAGCATTGCCAAAGGCCGCAACAGGGTTGAATACAATGGTCGCGAAATTTCAGCCGACAGTCTGCATCGGGCATTTGGAATCATAGTGATGTCGGTGCTGGTAATCAGCATTTGCATCTTCGCTTTGACCATAACCAACCCCCAAATTCCCCTCAGGGCGATTATTTTTGAGAGTTTTTCAGCCTTCAGTACGGTTGGACTTAGTTTGGGTGCAACCCCTCAGTTCAACGATGCGGGAAAACTGATCCTCTGTGCGACCATGTTCATTGGCCGTATCGGTACCATTACGCTTATGGTGGCATTTTTCAGAAAACTGGTAAGCCTCAGCTACCGGTATCCCACCGAACATATCAACATCAACTAAGCAGTGTATTCCTTTGCAACTTGACAAACCAAAACGCCCTGTTGAAACACTCTACAAACCAACGCAAATAATACTCCATGAAAATAATTATTTTCGGACTTGGTAACTTTGGAGCTTCCCTTGGGAGCATTCTCACCGACCTCGGACACGAGGTGCTTGGGGTGGATAGCAATTTGCACAAGGTGGAAACCCATCGCAGCAAGATTACCAACACCATTTGCCTGGATGCTACTGATGCATTTGCCATGGCAACCCTGCCGCTGAAAGAAGCCGATTTGGTAGTGGTTGCAATTGGCGACGATTTTGGGGGGTCGGTCATGATCACGGCCTTGCTAAAGCAAAAAAAAATGAAACGGCTCATCACACGCTCCACCTCACCTGTTCACGAGTCGGTCTTTACAGCACTTGGGGTTGACGAAATCCTGCATCCGGAGTTGGAGGCGGCAGAGCGGCTGGCCCAAAGGATATCCACACCCGGACTTGTAGAATCATATTCCATTGGTCAGGAGCATCAACTCTTAGAGCTGGTGGTTCCCAAAAGATATGTGGGTGTAAAAGTAGCCGAGCTGAATCTTAAAGACCGCTTTCAAATCAATCTGGTAACCATAATAAAACGCGGAAACCAGCACGCAGGTCAAGCCGGGTTACAGCCTTTGGGGAGCTGCTCCGATTTTGTGTATCAGGGCACTACTCTGGAAGAATCGGATGTGTTGGTCCTGTTTGGGAAAAAAAGCAATCTGAAAAAGTTTCTCGGAGAATAATCTCTCCGGGATTAGCGAGCAACGATTACAGGGTTTTGAAATAGCACCTTGCCCTTTTATGTTGCCGTGTTTCGTAATCTACCCAAAGTTGCTGCACTTTTATGTTGCTTTCCAACTCCCGCGTGGTTTCTACCTGCCTTATTCCCCGGCGCTTCACGGTTGTAAATATCTTTTCAAACAAAAGGGCATGAATCCCTTTGTTTTGGTAGTCGGGCCTGACTCCTATGAGCAACATATCAGCGGTGTCGTTGAACCGCAATGCCCACAGCAGGTGTAAAAACCCAAAGGGAAACAACTTCCCGCCTGATTTTTTCAATGCCTTGGCCAGGGATGGCATTACAAGACCAAAGCCTATAGGCTCATCTGACTGATTTAAGACTATGGATATGAAGTCGGGATGCAATAAGGAAAAGTAATTGTCGGCGAGTTGAGCAATTTGCCTGTCGCTCAAAGTATTAAAACCAAAAAGGTCGCTGTAGCTGGAGTTGATCATCTGAAAGACAGGCATTGCGTAACACTTGAGGTCCTTTACAGAATTAAGCGGAGCCTGACGGACCATGTATCTTTGCTTAACTAATCCTGCCGCCTGGATTAACTTTTGGGGCAAATCAGCTGGAACTTTAATGTTGTACTCGACCCAGTCGAGTTCTTTCTGGTATCCGGCAGATTCGAGCAGGGAGCTGTAATACCTGAAATTGTAGCGACCAAAGGATGTGGGCAGTTCATCAAAGCCATCCACAAGTACGCCGGAAGCATCGAACGACACGAATCCAAGCGGCCCATGAACCTGGGTGAGGCCCATTTCTCCTGCCCAGCCTTCAACCTTCAGCAACAGACCATTTAGAACCTCAAGGTCGTTGATAAAATCAAGCCAGCCAAACCGCATTAGCTTTACACCCCGTTCGGAATTATACCTGTGATTGATAATTGCTGCTACGCGCCCCACGGGCCGGCTGTTTCGATATGCCATCCAATATCTGGCTTCACAATATTCGAATGCCGGATTTTTTTTGCTGTCAAGAGTAGCCACCTGATTGCGGTGCAATGCAGGGATATAATTTTCCTCTTTTGCGTACAATCTATCAGGAAACTTTACAAACTCTTTCAAATCAGCTTCGGAGGTTACCTCCTTTATCAAAACAGTCATTGTATGTGTATTCTGTTCTAAAATACTTTTTATTAAACAGTTACCGGCAAATTACAGCATAATTTCTTACTTCTGATGGATTGGACAATAGCTGTTGATTGCTTTTTGTTGTAAATTGCGTTGCAATATAAAGCGATTCTCTATGTTTAATGATTCCTACCAACTGCATATTTGCATTAACAGCAAGGTGTTCGTAAATCTTCCATATAAAAAAAAGTAATCAGGCCGGCTTGTTCAACTCCATGAACCTACGGGTAATTCCTTCAGACACATTACGAAAAAACGCCTGTAAAAAAATGGAAGAAGGTTTTTTTATGAGTTGGTCCATGGTATCATCGTGCACTATACGACCTTTTTCCATTACTAATACCCTGTCGGCATAAAAAGGGATACTTTCCAGGTCGTGAGAAACAAAAACCGCCGTTACACCTGTATTATGGATAATTTGTTCCAGTTCATCCATCAGCAATACCCGTGTTGGGGCATCCAATGAAGTAAAAGGCTCATCAAGAAACAAGACCTGGGGTTCTACAGCAAATGCCCTGGCAAGGCTCACTCGCTGTGCTTCTCCACCTGAAAGTCCGCGAATGTTCTGCCTGGCAAGATGCTGAATTCCCAATCTCTCCATCCAGAGCTGAGTCTTTAAGGCAATTTTCTGTCTGCTCTCCCCTCGCAACACCAATCCGGCAGACACATTGAATTCCACTGTACCTGTCAGCAGGAGGCTGTCCTGAAATACGGTGGCCATTTCCCTTCTTGATGTAAGATGAGCAGAGCCGGAGGCGCAGACTGCTCCTTTGTAATACACCTTTCCGTAAGTAGGGGTTACAAGTTGCGATAGCACCTTGAGTAGGGAACTTTTGCCGGCTCCATTCGGACCGATTACAGCAACAACCTGCCCCTGATGCAATTCAAGGCTGGGGATATCCAATATACATCGCCCTCCTGCATTCAGGCACACATTACTTAAAGCCAGGTTAGCGTCCATTATCTATAGCCTCCTTTCTGCTGTATTCTGGTCAAGGCCATGGTAATAGAAAATGCCAAAGCGAGTAGAATAATGCTCAAAGCCATGGCGAGGGCAAATTGGCCCTTAGACACCTCCATGACAATTGAGGTGGTAAGCACGCGGGTATATCCTCTAATGTTGCCGCCCACCATCATTGATGCGCCCACTTCCGACAATACTCCCCCAAATCCTGCTATAACCGCAGCAAGTAAAGAAAGGCGGGATTCGCGCAACAGGAACCACCAAAGCTGAATGCGGGAGGCTCCCATGGCCAATATCTGCAAACGCAGGTTGGGGTTGAGTTGCTGCACTCCTGCCATAGTAAATCCGGTAACAAGAGGAAAAGCGATGATTGCCTGAGCAATCACCAATGCGGTTGGGGAGTACATAAGCCCCAAAAATCCTAACGGACCACTGCGCCACAACATGATGCTCACAACAAGGCCTACTACAGTAGGAGGAAGTCCCATTCCGGTGTTTATGGCACCAACGGCAACGCCTCGCCCCAAAAAACGGGATAAAGCAAGTAAAACCCCCAATGGTACTCCTATAATTACACTAATGAGGGTTGCAAGCCCGGAAACCGTCAGACTAAGAAGCGTAATCTGCAGAATTTCGGAATCACCCGAAAGAAGGAGATTTACGGCCTGAACCAGGCCTTCCCAGAATAATTCCATTAGTTATAACCGATTAATGTTATTTTTTTCGCGCCAAGACAGCTTTGGGGCTGGTGGCATTGTAAAACAAGGGCATCCCAAACCTATCCAATCCAAATTTGCAGATAAACGCCTGGGTCTCGTCCGACATCATGAACTCCAGAAAGGCTTGTGCCCCTTCTGAGTTCACTTTGGGGTGTTTAGCATGATTAACGGGCATTATATGATACGGATTTAATAATACGGATGCTCCTTCAACCAGAATTGCCATGCCGGAACCCTGCTCGGAGTGCACCAAAAAGGTTCCTCTGTCGGTAAGCAGATACGCTTGCTTTTCTTCTGCAATCCGCATGGTTTGCCCCATACCGGTACCCGACTCAACATACCAGGCACCTGAAGGAGTAATCCCGGCTTCCTCCCACAACGACAATTCTTTTCTGTGGGTTCCCGATTCATCGCCTCTGGAAACAAACCGCGCCCTTTGCACAGCAATGCGGGTCAGAGCATCCGACGGACTTTCCATACCCTTAATGTTGGCCGGATCGTTTGCCGGCCCGGCTATAACAAAATCATTAACCATCAAAAACACCCTGTCGGACAAATAACCCGCCTGCAGCATTTTCAATTCGGCTTTTGCTGAATGGGCAATCACGATATCTGCTTCTCCCCTTCTTCCAAGCTCCAAGGCAGCGCCCGAACCCACCGAGATAATTTTTACCCGGTAACCCGTTTGCTGACCAAAAAGCACAGTCAAGGTGTCCAGCAGGCCGGTATCGTTGGCGCTGGTTGTTGTGGCAAGTATCACATCCGGGTTTTCAGGCGCGGGCACACCAGTATCCTTCCGTTGCCGGAACTCTCCACAGCCAGCAAAACCAAATAGCGAAAACATCGCTAAACCGAAAAACAAAGCAATTTTTAACCTTTTCATTATTACATAATATTAACAATCATTCCATTCAACTTTTGCACAAGTCAGCAACTTCCATCGGCAAGGAAAGATATTCTATGCCTACACTTCAGCTTAACCTTTTCATTGCAAATGACCGGCAACTACATGAATCCCACATTACCGGCAACGAATTCAGAGCTCTGCTGCAGGGTGTTTTTCACGGGTTCCAAAAATACAAAATTTTATTCGCCTTTGGCATATTGCGAACGCAAAAACTCCGGCCAACCATTGCAGCAATTGACAAAAGTGCTGAGAAAGAACATTTCTTGCGTTTGGTTGCCATTTCCTTTTGCCAAAGCAATGGCATGAATACCCTTAGCTAAGTATGCGATAATTTCGGAATTCGAAAGGTCGTATTCCGGTAATTTTTTCAAACCGGTACAGTAGTTTATCTTTTCCGGAAAGCCTCTTTTTTGAAATGTCTGCATGTACCTCCCAGTTTTTTTGTGCTATGCGTGTATGCATTACTTGCGGGTGCGTACCGCTAAACCTATCCAGAGAGTCGAACTCATCAAAATTGAAGCATTCGACACTGTCCAGGTATTTTTCGTATTGCTGGTTGTCTTCGAACCAGAATTTGCCCACATTTTTCTGCTTTTCTTTCATCAGCACGGGGCTTTTCACCCAACCATAATGATAAATAAAGGCATTGATAGGCTTCACCTTGATCTTGGCAGTTCCATAGCGAAAACCCTGCGCATCTCTGTATGAAACTATGCCCTTTTTGTTGCGAATCACCCTGGCCTCATGAAGGTACCATTTCCTGCTGTCGCCCACATAGTCGTATGTTCCGTAGAAATGCAAATATTTAAACAAAAGGCCTTCCACTTCCGGTTGATCCTTGTAACGGATGCATGCCTCCTTAATCACAGGCAAATACTTTTCGTGTACCACTTCATCAGCCTGAATATAAAAAGCCCAGTGGCTGTCAGGTGCAATTAGGGCAAACGCCTTATTGGTCTCTTCGGCCAACACCCTGCCTCCGGTGCGCAGGGACAGATCCCAGGTGGAGCGATGAATCCGGAGCTTTGGGTCAGCAATGCTTTTGATCAGATCCTCGGTGGCATCTTCCGACTCTCCCACCAAAACAACCATCTCGTCAACGATGGGCAATATTGACCTGATAGACTCAACTACCGGATAATCGTTGATAACTGCATTTCGGATAATAGTAAATCCGGATATTTTCATACTTCGGCAATTTTTATTTTTTGGCAAACAGGGCATAAAGGTAAGAATTAAATTTCCGGCCTCTGAAGCCCTACTGCGTCCCTTTTGCACGGCAAGCGCAGATGGGCTTCTCTAGTTTGACAACATGTGTTACTTTTGTGTTTTACTAAACCAACGACATGCAGCAATTGAGATTTTTGCGCAAACCCGAAGCCATAACGGGAGCCCTGCACGACCATTTAGTGATGCTCGATATTCAAAAAGGAAAATACTTTTCCCTGAACCCCGTGGCTGCAAGAATTTGGGAGTTGCTGGAAAAACCCCACACAATCGCTGAATTGTGCAAAAGCCTGATTGAGGAGTACGATGTGGCTCCCGACCAATGCCAACAGGAAGTGGAAGAGCACCTTTCAGAAATGAAAAACCTGGAGTTGATTCTCCAGGTTTGAAATTGCTTGAAAAGATTTCGATGGGTAATGGCGGTGTTTTTGCCGCTCCTATGACCTGTATCCGGGGAAAAATCCGGGATTGGTTTGCTTTCCTGCCTGCAATACCAATGAGTTGTAGAGGGGTTGATTGAAGATTTTACGCCCGGTATAAAAGGGAAAAATTCCGTCGGGTGCAAATGATTTTTTAAATGCAAAAATTCCGTCATGGGGCTTGTATCCGCCACCGATTACAAACTGCTTGTAGCCCCTCTGATGCCCCCATTTTACGATTTGGTTTTTCAGAAGGTCTCCGGCCCTAAGAGGGAAGAACTCTTTGAGTGTACCGCCGAGAAATGAGTAGATGCGGGTTTCCGAAGCCAATACCAATTCGGAGGCAATGACAGTATTTTCGTGCAATGCATGAAACAGAAAACTGTTGTTCGGCAACCGGCTTAGCAATTGCTCAAAGAATGATACGGGCAGGAAGTAGCTTTTTTCTGCCTGTCTTCTTTGCATAGTGTGGAGATAAATCCGGCAAAAATCAGTCAGTCGGCTGCCATCTAAGTCAATCTCCACATGCACCTGCTTATCAATGGCCGTTGCAACATTCTTCCTGACTTTGTGCCTGAAGCTGCCCCAAAGCTCCTCATAGTCGAGCGAAAGGTTGCAGACTATATTGTCGTTTGCATGCACTACTTCTCCCGGATAGCCAAGATAAGCGCCTGAAAAAAGCGAGAAACGGACAAATTCGGATACAATTCTGTTTTGGGCAGCCCATTGGTGAAAATCAGAAAAAAAACTGTTATAAAGCTCTGGCGTCGGATTGCCCGATACGATGAATGGCCCGCCATAACCGTAAGGAGTTGCTATATCGTAAATGTCACCATGCTCAGGTTTCCAGAAGGGTTCGTGGCGAAGGCTTCGGAGCAGAAAAGGGAAAAGCATTGATCCCTGGGCGCTTTGCCAATAAAATGCCCTGGCCCGTATGTATGGATTTTCGAACAGGCTCACATACGAAGGATGCGCAAACACATCTTTTTCGGTGCTTTGCATCCAAAGGTCGAGCCATTGTCCTTCCTGGGGTTCTAAGATCATTCTTACTGACAGTGATTTGTTGCTTCTATGGCGAAAAACCATTTTATGGATTATGGGAAAAACCCATTCAGCTTTGCTGCCTCGCAAATGTAGGCATGGAATGTTCATCTTTTAATATTGAGATGCCTAAATCAATGCAAACCATACTTTAAAAATGCAAAACAATATTATGGAAAATGCTTACAGTTTCGAACGAAGGGGCGTGAGGGGGGGCTTGATGTGGTGATGTGGTGATGTGATGATTGGCTGATTATAAACACGGTAGTCTTCGACCCGTATGGCGCACTTCGGCAAGCGCACTTCGACAAGCTCAGTGCGGCGCATTTCGGCAAGCTCAATGCATCGCAATGACCGCAATGACCGCAATGACCCGTTATAGTTACTTGCAGCATTAATTTCTTTGTACCGTTTTGCATTAAGGCAAAAGTAATTTAAACCCACCCCGTCCTTCGGACACCCCTCCAGGGAGGGGAGCTATTAAAGAAAGCCGTTGGTTCTTTTTTTAATAATTACTTACACTACGGTGGGAAATTCCACATGCCGAGCAACGAACAGTCTTGCCACAAAATGATTACTGCAGGAGGTTTTTAGCCACACTGCATTTGGCAGTAAGCCAGTTTTGCTGCATGCCGGATAATTAATTGAGGAAATTAATGTTGTATCTTTGAACTATGGTTATCAAAAATGAAATATTAAAAAGGGCAAATGATTTTAGTGCATTGTGTAAAAATCACAAAGTAAAATCTTTATATGCATTCGGCTCTTCGACAAATAGTAATTTCAATTTTGAAGAGAGTGATATTGATTTACTTGTTGAGATTGATGCGAAAGATCCTATAGAGAGAGGCGAAAAACTAATGTCATTTTGGGACATGATGGAAAGCTTTTTTAATAGAAAGGTTGACTTGTTAACCGAATCTTCCATTCGTAATCCATTTTTGCGTAAAAGCATTGATTCTACTAAGGTTTTAATCTATGACGGAGCAAGGCAAAAAATACTTGTCTGATATTTTACAGGCAATTGGTCTGATTGAGAAGTTTACTGCCGAAATATCAGATTATCGTGATTATGAGATGGACTTTAAAACTCAAAGTGCAGTAGAAAGACAATTAGGGATAGTTGGTGAGGCACTTAATAAATTTGATAAGTTATACCCCGAATCAAACATAGACAATTCCAAAAAAATTATTGGATTGCGAAATCGGATCATTCACACCTATGACTCCATTGATCCAACCATTATATGGGCGATTTTAAGGAATCATCTACCACCTCTCAAAAATGAGGTTTCAAAGCTAATAAATGAATAAAAGCCTGTGGTTAAACGAAGAAAGCAAAAATAATTTTACCCACCCCGTCCTACGGACACCCCTCCAGGGAGGGGAGCTTTTCACCAAGTCCGGTGGTTGGAATATCAGCTGAGTTTCAGGAAGATGTACCCAGCAACTCAATTTGCACCTCTCCCCTGCTTACCACCTCAAAATTCCCTACCTGCAACCAGGCGTGCGCTACCGGGGTTCCTCCATGCCCTGTGGATAAACCCAAATGCAAGGAGGCCCTTATGCCTCTGCGCTTCAACATTCTGTAAGCTGCAAGCGACTTAACCAGACAACGGTTTTTCCAAAAGGATAGAATTTCTGCCCGTGAAATGGCAACCTTTGTCCTTTCCAGAATAAGGGTGCTGGCATGTGACTCTGAAACATTACAATAATCCTCTGGGGCGAACATTTTGCGAAAAGGCAAGAACAGCATCAAAAACCAAACCTTATACTGAAAATATAAGGCTTCGAAAAACAAAAACTGCTCCGGACTGTCGAGCGAAAATAATGTTCGCAAGCGCTTTTTTGTTCGTATGGGATTAGCATGCTTCATTTTTAGATGCGACTGAATTACTTGCATTTAACTTTAGCTGCCCTTACAGGGCGCAGTAGGATTTGGTGTCTAATTGCCCGAAGCGTTGCTTCGGGTTGAAGTAATCTGCCCCTTCGGGGCGCAGGATTCCGGGCTGAAAGCCCAATTTAATCCAGCCATGGGGCAACGCCCCTGGCAAATTTACGGTATCCTACATTCACGCCCTGAAAGGGCAGGTTAAAACCTTGTGGAAGATTCCGGGCTGAAAGCCCAATTTAATCCAGCCATGGGGCAACGCCCCTGGCAAATTTACGGTATCCTACATTCACGCCCTGAAAGGGCAGGTTAAAACCTGGTGGAAGATTCCGGGCTGAAAGCCCAATTTAATCCAGCCATGGGGCAACGCCCCTGGCAAATTTACGGTATCCTACATTCACGCCCTGAAAGGGCAGGTTAAAACCTTGTGGAAGATTCCGGGCTGAAAGCCC
>Ga0209105_100014_pt1 | contig 70787 bp, 69 predicted proteins | sample SedPBSmetaG_FD_184158 | JGI IMG/M metagenome (GOLD analysis project Ga0209105, IMG submission 184158) | Freshwater sediment bacterial and archeal communities from Indian Creek, Illinois, USA to study Microbial Dark Matter (Phase II) -... | ecosystem: Environmental > Aquatic > Freshwater > Creek >...
AGGTATTGCCCACCGTTCACGAAATTGATTTTTCGTATATCAGCAGGCCCCCAGCCAGGCACATCAATTTTAACGATTGTTCCAGGATAATTTCCTCCGGCGATTCCGGTTTCATAATAACCTCTCAGGAAGTGAACACGGGTCTTATGAACAACTATATCAAGTTCTTCAAAGTTTATGCCTACCTCGGCATGCCAGCCGGGATAGATAATTTGCCTTAGCACAGGAGTTACTACAATACGGTTATTGTTGCCAAAGAGAAGCACCAGGTGCCGCTCATCCATGAATTCAATAGTGGCTTCACTTAACTCAACCGGCTCTCCAGCAAAGACATCTGTAGTACCACCCAGTCTTATGGGTCCAATACGGGCGCCCGGCTCCAGGCCTTTGCTTTTGATTGTTTGAAAGAAAGCTTCATCAGTAAGCGTTCCTATACTAAAATTGGAGGCGCCCTGCCTGATAAGTTCATTGGTGATCCAGGTAGCGCCCCCGGTGCGGTCTGAACCGTCGGCTACAACTACAGGGGTTCTGCCAGCTTCAACAGCTTGCAAAATACGCCTTACCCCATCTTCAGTATTGTAAATCTCCTGAAATACAAATGCTTCGCGGTGCCTCCAGAAATACTCGTTCATATCGTCTGCAATACGATTGGCTAATTCGGGATCGTTGTTGGTTACCACAAATATTGATGCCCCGTTATCGGGTACATCAGCGTAGGCAAAACCAAAATTTACAGAAACATAGACATCCTCTTCTCTGTTTTCCCACCTCCTGGCTCGCTCCATGATTTCGCGTGCAGGAAAATGCGCTGTGCTCTGGAAAATGCTCGGAGTAATGATTCCTGGTTTGCGCGTGGCTACCACAGGAATATAGGTACCCTGAAGCGCCCTAATCATAACATCAGCAGCTTGCTGTCCCGTAAGTGTTACATCATAATGAGGGAAGCGCTTTACGGAGAAAACAGCATCGGCTGCATCATCGGCAACCAGCTTGGCATCAACATTAGCATGCAGGTCGAGTGTAACCATAATCACAACATTTGGCCCTACTGCCTGTCTAATCATACGCAAAAGTTCTGCCTCAGGTCGCGCAACTCCAACTACTGCCATGGCACCATGTAAGGCTACGAGAACTCCATCGAAGGGGCCTTTTTCTTTAAGGTCAGAAATAATTAAGTCCGTAAAATATGTCCAAACCTCAGGCAAGTTCCAACTTCGCGAAGTACTACCCACCGGCATACCGGCTGGGGAAGTGATGGCTATCAAATCAACGCCACCATAGGCTTCCATACGAGCCTCAAAACCACCGATGTATCCAGTAGTTTCGCCAAGAAATCGGTTAGTTGGAGGTCCTGTTGCAAGCCAATCTTCAAGAGTGGCAGGTTCCGGGCAAAAAGTACAGGTTTCGTGCATAAAGGATACAATACCAATGCGAAAAGATTCCTTACGAGGTGCAATCCTCCTTTCAGAATAGCCCTGCCCCAAAACACATAAAGGTAAATACAGAATGAGCAAAATCATGAGTATCACTCGTTTTGGATTATGGTTACGGCGAAGAGAAAATATTTCAAAAGTCTCCATAATATAAGGTTTAAAGGAACAGATTTCAATGAAAAAAAAACGAAGGAAAATTATGGTTAAATTACAAAAAAGAAACGAATTTTTTTAAATTTATAAAATTAAAATCAGTTCAAGTCATCAACCAACCACCCCTATCCAATGAAAAAATTAATGACAGTTTTATTCTTTCAATTGGCTGTTTCTATCGTTGCACTGGGCACAAACCCCATACAACAAATAGACAGCCTGATGCGCCTTTTCCATGAACATAACAACTTTCACGGCACTGTATTGGTTGCAAAAAACGGCGAAGTAGTCTTTTCTCGTGGCTATGGTTTGGCAAATATGGAACACGGTGTGCCCAATACACCCAACACGAAATTCCGGATTGCTTCCATCAGTAAGCAGTTTACAGCAATGCTGATCATGCAGCAGGTGCAGGCAGGCAATATGTCTCTTAGCGATCCGATACGCCGCTTCATACCCGACTATCCTGCACCCCAAGGAGATATCATAACTATTCACCATTTGTTATCTCACACATCCGGTTTTCCACACTATGCAGGTATTCCGGATTTTTTCCGGCTTTATGGCCGAAGAAACTTTGAACATAGGGAATTTGTAGAACTATTCTGGGACCTGGATCTCCTTTTCGAACCCGGGACGAGATTTCATTACAGCAGCTTTGGGTTTTATCTATTAGGTTATATACTCGAAAGGGCAATGGATAAACCTTTTTCTCAAATACTCAGGGAACAAATTCTCGCCCCATTGGGCATGAACGCAACAGGAATAGTGGACCACGAAGAAATCCTGCCAAACAAAGCCAGCGGATATAATAGAGTACTCGATGGATTCCAATTGGCGGAGTTTCGCGACCTTTCAACAGCTTTAGCCACAGGCGATATGTTCACATCTCCAATGGACATGGTGAAGTGGGACAGGGCACTTCGTGAAAATACTCTGCTTAACAAGAAGTTACAGGATATAAAATTCACACCGGTAAAATCGGGCTTTGGCTATGGCTGGATGATGGGCTATCACAGGATTACCGAGAATGACAGCATCTTTTTTCAACGACATACAGGAGGAACAAATGGCTTTACCAGTATTGGAACCAGATTTCCAAATGAAGGCTATTACATTTTGGTGTTTTGCAACACCAGGCCAGGTGAAATACGCCCCGTTGAAAACAATATAATCAGAATACTACGAGGACTTGAGCCCCAATTCAGGCCATCTTCTGCCATTAAGGCCGCAAGATTGCTCGAAAGACAAGGAAAGGAAGCTGCCTTGAATTTTCTGAAAGAAACGGTAATATCTGGCAATCCCGACCAAGAAATTAGGGAAGAGCACCCATTGGAGAAAATAAAGGAACTACGGTTCGAAACACGCTTGACCGACATTCTACAAGTAGGGAATGATTTATTAAGGCTTGAAAGAAATGAAGAAGCAATTGCATTCCTAAAGTTAGCCACAGAGAAATTTCCAAATTCAGTACCAGCCTGGTTGGCAATGGGCGATGGGTATCATGCAGCCGGTAAAAGAAATCAAGCCATACAGGCCTTTGCAAGGGTATTGGTACTTGACCCGGATCACCGCGGAGCCTTGGAGAGAATAAAGAGATACTAAGATGTAGATGCCTGTATAAAATTAGATAAGATTGAGTCTGCCAAAAAGTTCCTTCCTATATAGGCCTCCGATAGGAAGTACTTTCATTTTTCCCTCAATTACCAAATCCGGGTATTTGATTGAGAAAATTTTATTTAGATTCACAATAAACGACCTGTGAATCCTCACAAAACCCTTAGCAGGCAGAATTCTCACCATTTCTTTCATGGTGGTGTGGGTAGTATAACTGTTATCTGCGGTATTAATCACTACATAGTCCTTCAATGCTTCTACATAGTAAATATCCTCAAAATTTATTTTGTTGAGCCTATAATCAGCCCTAACAAAAATACTATCAGATGAGTCACGACTTTCAATAATGCTATGATAAAAATCCCTTTCCTTTTTCACCATGGAATCTTTATCATGCTTATAAAGAGCCATTTCTATGGTAGTTTGCAACTCCTTTTCCTTAAATGGCTTGATGATGTAACCATAGGGTTCTGTAATTTTTGCCTTCCCAAGGGTATTATCATCGGCATAAGCTGTAAGAAAAATCACAGGAATACCGAATCTCTCCTTTATAATTTTTGCGGCTTCAATACCACTAATTTGCCCTTTGAGCATAATATCCATCAAAACCAGGTCGGGTTTATTTTCCTCAATTTCCTCAAGGGCCAATTCACCTGATTTGACAGTGGTTGGGACTAGGTATCCAAATTTTTTTAAACTTCCCTGAATATCCTTAGCAACAATACTTTCATCTTCAACCACAAGGATTTTTATCTTTCCCATTTTTCTAAGATTTTAATGCCACCTGAAATTCTTATTAGTGAAATCGTATCTATTCAACAACAATTATCAAATGTACAACAATTTTCGCAAAGTCAATATCTGCTACAAACATTTTATAAAATTCCTACAAAAACAATTTTTTCAACAACATATATGAAACAATTTTTTTAAAAATTTTATAATTGTTGTTATTATTTCTGTTGATAACAGTAAAAAAAAATGACATAAAATTTGATTTTCTCAGTTGTTAAAATTAGTTAACAAAAAATTAACAATTAATTAATTACAAAGTTCTAAAACTGAATGGTAAATAGAAGTTTGAACCATGTTGTGAATAGTCCACATTACTTAAAACTTAAGAGTTATTAACACCACATTTCTATTTGAAAAATGTTAAACCTTTGTTGAATACTTTTGAAATCAATTTTCAATTCCGGTTGTATTTTTGCTGAAAAAATTTAAGACAGCAGTGTTTTTACCATGTCATAAAAAAGAATTAAAAAAGTTTGAACAAGCAGAAGTGTTTTTTTAACAAAACGGTGTTGATAATTTTGTGAGGCTTGAGATGCTGCATTCATAGACAGTTACGAATTAAAAAAGGGATATTCGATGATAAACGCTAACTTTGTTTAAACAATGAACAAATAGCATCAAATTAAAAAATAGAATATGATAACTCAAGGATTGCGCGTAGCATTGGGTAGTGATCATGCCGGATATTTGCTGAAGCAGCGCATCATTCCTTTTCTCATAGAAAAGGGATGTAGAATTAGAGATTTTGGAACACATTCGGAAGAGAGTTTTGATTATGCAGAAGCCGTGCATCCTCTATCGTCGGCAATTGAGTCTGGGGATTATGATTTTGGAATAGTGATATGTGGAAGTGGAAATGGGGCCAATATGACTGCTAATAAGCATAGAGGGATTCGGTCTGCTTTATGCTGGAAGGTAGAAATTGCCCGCTTGGCCCGCTTGCACAACAATGCCAATGTGTTGGCTTTGCCTGCACGATTTATTTCGGAGGATACGGCTCTATTGGTTTGTGATATGTTTTTGAAGACAAGCTTTGATGGTGGTCGGCATTCTCGCAGGGTAGAGAAAATTGCCTGGAAGGACAATGATGCTACTGAAGGAGTAGATTTTGATGATATGATTCCGGAAGAAACCCACGATGAAGAATAGCCATGCTCCAGGTAATTCTGATTAAAATTCTGATTAAAAGGAGCAGAATGGCTGATGGCAGAATTTGAATCTTGTACTTGCGAAAACTCCATGATCAATGGCTCTTCCCAACGAAATATTTATTGAAGCGGCAGCACAAAAGGCGTTTGATAAAGAGCATCGCAGAATCATCAATTACAACATAACCTGCTATGATCGTGCTGTACAAAATGGGTTGCGGCAATACAGCAATGTTTTGCTTGCCCGCCGAAGGGCTGCTACCATCAAACACAGGGTACTTGAAGATTTGGAGAATCAGCTAAAAGATTTTGAGATTCACTTCGTGGCCCACGGTGGAAAGGTGATTTGGGCAGTGGATGCCGATCAGGCTTGTGAAACTGTGTTGGGTATTTTGGAGAGCCATTTTGTACGCAAAGTGGTAAAGTCTAAATCCATGGTAACGGAAGAAATTGGGCTGAACTCATACCTGGAAAAAAATGGTATCGAAGTGTTGGAAACCGACCTGGGAGAATTTATTGTTCAGATCAGCAACGAAAAGCCATATCACATCGTAACGCCTGCCATGCACAAATCGGCTGCTGATGTTGCGCGGCTGTTTCATACCAAATATGGCCTTTCTGAAACTGCCACTGCCGCCGAAGTTGTTAGTTTTGTTAGAAAGCTACTCAGGGAAAAATTTATCCAGGCTGGTGCGGGTATCACAGGATCTAATTTTCTACTATCGGAATCAGGAGCAGTTGCTGTAACTGAGAACGAGGGTAATGGGCTGCTGTCCATGAGTTTACCAAAAATTCATATTGTAATTGCGGGCATAGAGAAGGTAATTCCATCGTTGGCAGATCTCAACTTATTCTGGCCGCTACTTGCTTCTCACGGTACCGGGCAGCATATCACTGCCTATAATTCATTGGTTTTTGGTCCCCGGCAAAGGAGCGAGAAAGACGGACCCGAGCATATGTATGTAATACTTCTCGACAACGGACGCAGCAATGTTTTGGAACAACTCCCTATCCGCAGGGCTTTGTCGTGCATCAGGTGTGGTGCCTGTCTGAATGCCTGCCCGGTGTACCGCAACATCGGAGGCCATGCATACGGAACAGTGTATCAGGGACCCATAGGATCGGTTATTATGCCCCATTTAAAAAACTTTGATGCCCACCAGCACCTTTCTTTCGCTTCCACCCTATGTGGCAAGTGCACTGAGGTGTGTCCGGTAGCAATTGACCTGCACCATTTATTGCTTCACAACAGGCATCTTGCCCAGCAAAAAGGATTGAAGCCCACAAAAGAAAACTGGGCGATGAAAGGGTACCGCTTTGTGATGGGCAATCGCAAAATTCTTGATTATCCCAAACCGGCTTTGAAAAACAAGCTGCTGAAAATTGCCATGGCACAGCATTGGGGCAAGCACAGGGAATTACCTAAAGTGGCTCCAAAAACTTTCGGACAACTTTGGTTGGAAAAAAACAAAACCCGGTAAGGAGTACCGGGTTTGTGGGTGGAGAATATCGGGCTCGAACCGATGACCTCTTGGCTGCCAGCCAAACGCTCTAGCCAACTGAGCTAATTCCCCATATCGCATTATTGCAGGTGCAAAATTAATGGATTTTGATAAATGGGAGAAAAAAATTTCAAAGGCGGCATCAAAATTTTGTGATACTCCCTGATAGAGTATTCAGCTAATGCTTCAAATCCTGATCATGCTCAACAAACGCTTGTTTATAGCAATTCCCATTTCACCCAGCGATGGGGTATTGGGTATGCTGAAAAAAGCCTTAGAAGTTGATGGTTTTGGCGAGTTCAAATGGGTTCCTGTGGAGTTCGTACATATTACACTCCGGTTTTTGGGCGATACGCCGGTAAACCATATTGCACAAATCTGTGATTCAATCTCACAGATTGCCTCCAAAACGGTGCCATTCCGGATAGAAATTCAGGGCTACGGATTGTTTCAGCATTTTGGTGGCAAAGGCGTGTTGTGGCTCAGCCTGGCTCCTTGTGCCGCACTACAGGAAGTGTACAGTTTAATTTGCAAAAAATTAAGCACTATTTGTCTTCCTCCAACTACCTCCCCTTTTGTGCCGCATTTTACCATTGCCCGCTACAAGCGATTGACCCATCCTGACCGGTTCACCCATTGGATCCGGCAACATGCTTCTATGCCGCCGGTACGAATGGATGTGGGTAAAATCATGCTCATGGAAAGCATTTTACAACCCACTGGGTCAAAGTATATCCCCTTGGTGACCTGGAGGCTGGGAGTGTCAAATGAGTAAGGCTAAGTAAGGTTTTAGCGTTCAACAAAACGCGTCGGTATTTAAACATAGGTTTTGGGGAAGAACCAAGTTGTATTTCCGAAATATTCATGAAACACGCAATGCCCTTTTCTTGTTTCTCGTTCAGATAAAACTGCAATATTCCCAATTCGCTTTACAGGGAACGCACATACTTTCTAACTTTACAATATGGTGGATCAGAAGTACATCAAAAATTCCAATTCCTGCCTACTGATTAATCAGCCTTAAAAAATGTCGCGCTATATTCAAAACCTCATTGCCCAGGGCGAGCACCAGCAGCTCGATTTTAAGTTTCAGGTAAACGACAGCAGGAAGATTGCCCGCACATTAGTTGCCTTTGCCAATACCGACGGAGGCAAATTGATGATTGGTGTAAAAGACAACGGAGTGATATGGGGAATTAGAACCAACGAAGAATATCATATGGTGGAGGCTGCTGCCTCTATGTACTGCAAGCCCCAGTTGGATTTTGCCTTTAGGCCGTGGAACATTGATGGTAAACAAATATTAGAGATAGACATTCCGGCCATAAAGCAAAAGCCCGCATTTTGCCATACTGAAGACAACCGCTGGATGGCATTTGTGCGTGTGGGAGACCAAAATATTTTGGCCACGCCCCTGCAGATAAAACTGTGGAACCGGCAGGCAAGCCCCCAGGGTGCGCTGATACGCTTCAGTGAAAACGAAAGAGTGCTGCTCTCCTATTTGCAAACCAATCCGTCGGTAACACTTTCCAAAATATCCACACTTATCGGACTACCCCGCTACAAGGCCGAAAACATCATGGTAAACCTGATCAGCACCGGAGTGATTGATTTGGTGCAAAACGAGCAGGGAATTTTTTTCAGGTTAAAGGACTCTGCGAAAGAAGGAGATTCGTAAAGTCTTTGTGTGGTTTCATGGAGCACTTACCTTTACCAGGATACTTATTGGAAGCCTTCCAATCAAATGAAAGACCACACAGCTAAATATTAGGGATAAATGTGCATCCTGTATGGGTGCAATATGCAGGAATAGTAAAAATGGCGGTGGTAACAGGTGCTCTTTTCCCACAGAAAAAGTTATGAACATGGCCTGCCGATTGGTATCAAAGGGGAATTATACCTTGAAATAGCTGCGGTACCATGCCACAAACCGTTCTATGCCCAATTCCACGGAAGTGCCGGGTTTGAAGCTTGTAACTTTTTCCAGACTGGAAGTATCGGCCCATGTGGCGGGCACATCTCCGGGCTGTATCGGCATCATCTTGATAATTGCTTTTTTCTGAAGGGAATTTTCCAGTGCTTTGATGAAATCCATCAGTTGCACCGGCGAACTATTGCCAATGTTATACAGTTTGTAGCAACATGCCGACGATTCCGGATTTGGGTGGTCGCTGTTCCAGGCACTGTCGGGCAGAGGGGGGCGCTCCAACAGGCGCAAAATACCCTCAACGATGTCGTCAATAAAGGTGAAGTCGCGCAGCATATTGCCATTGTTGTACACTTCTATTGGCTTTTCTTCCAATATGGCCTTTGTAAAGAGAAACAATGCCATATCCGGCCTTCCCCATGGTCCGTACACTGTAAAAAAGCGCAGGCCGGTGGACGGAATACGGAACAAATGGCTATATGTATGCGCCATGAGTTCATTGGCTTTCTTCGTTGCTGCATAAAGGCTTACGGGATGGTCCACAGAGTGTTGAACCGAAAACGGCATGAGGGAGTTGAGTCCGTAAACAGAGCTGGATGAGGCATAAATGAGATGCCTCACCGGATAAGCCCTGCAAGCCTCCAGGATATTTAGAGTTCCGGTAATGTTTGCGTCAATATAGGCTTGAGGGTTCTTCAGGGAGTAACGCACACCGGCCTGGGCTGCCAGATGCACCACGAAATCAAACTTTTCGCGGGCAAACAAATCCATAATCCCTTTGGAGTCCTCCAGGTGCATCTTGGTAAAGCGGTAGTTGGGGTAATGTATGCTGGCCACCAATTCGGGTGCTGCCTTCCTGCCTCTTTTTGGGGCTATTGGCATTTGCCCTGCTCTGCCGGTGATTGCCGGAGTGAGCAGCACACCCTTTTCCACCAGGCGTGCGTATTTCAGATTCACAGCGTAATAATCGTTGATATTATCAAGGCCTACAACCTTATGTCCTTCTTGAAGCAGACGCTTTGCAAGGTGAAATCCTATAAATCCGGCTGCACCGGTAATGAGAATTTTTTCGGGTTTCATGTTCGCTCAAATAAACAAAAATTACAAAATAGATACAAAGAAAAAGTTAACCAGAATGGATTCTTGCTTACTGAAAGCCACAATAGTCTTTTGACAGCCTCATAAAGTTTGCCCCAAATGCACTTTGGATATATTCCTGCTAAAATAGTGGATTATTTCATATCTCCGTACTTTTCAAATGGGTGAGTATCTTTGATGCCCGGAGTTTTGGCTGAGACAAGAATACTTACTGTACTGCAAAGATGCAATTTCCACTGAAAGATGTTGAAATAAAACGAGTTTCAAAAGTGCCCATGCTTGCTGACCCATTGTATGTAGGTGAGCAGATGCAGATAAGCCCGGATTGCTGCCGTTTGGAGATTTCGGGTATCGGTGCGTGTTTGATTGCACACGGGCGTGAAATAGCGTATGCGCCTTACCCGGGCGTTGACCCGCGCAAGGCAGAGGCTCAGTTGTGGGGTCTTCCTTTGGCAGCTTTGCTGCATCAGAGGGAGATATTGCATTTTCATGCCTCATCCATTATTTGGGAAGGAATGGGAATACTTGTGTTTGGGCAAAGCGGGGCAGGAAAATCGTCGCTTTCTGCTGCTTTTCTCATGGATGGAGCCAGAACCCTGTCGGACGACCTCTCCCCTATTGATTTTGTTGATAAAGTGCCCGTAATAATACCCATGGCTATTCCCCTGCGCTTAAGGCATGAGGTAGCGGAGCAGTTGCATTTTGGCAAAGAGGATTTTGAAAATGCAGTTTCATACACAGATAAATTCACGCTCAAGCCAATCAGAATTGCCACGGAAAACTTTCCCCTGCATAGGATGATTTACCTCGAAAAACACGATGGGAATGAATTCTTAGCCGATATCCCCGCAGCGGATGAGCAGTTTGCATTGATGCGAAGCGAAATTTGCCATTGGGAAATGCTTAGAGGAATGCCCCAGGTGGAGAAAAAATATATGGGGCGCATACTTCAAATACTCAACCACATGAAATTGTTGCGCATCAGGCGACCCGAATATTGTAATGTGCAACAATTGTTGGGGTTTGTAAAGGAAAACATTCAAAAATGAAATTTTGGCAAGCACTTAGTCATTGGTTCGTCAAATTCTTTATTTTTGTAAAAAATATAAGTACCCAATGACGCCCGGATCGAAAGAAATTCCTGTTGTAAAAGCAACTTGGTCAAGGCCGAAGGTCAGGATGATCTCGGTAAAAAAGGACACTTTTGGTGGTACCCTTCCACCTAAGGAAGGACCTAACAGTCCATTGTCGTTGCCTTCTCAAATACAACCACAACCCTAAGGCCGATTGCCTTTGAACACAAACAGGATTTATTATGGTCTTGTCCATGAGTCTCCTGCCGGCTAGCAGACTGATTTTTTGCAAGGTACCAATCATCTCTTTTGACCTAAATTGCGAATTCGCGCAATTGTCTGCTTCATTAAATCAATGAAAATGAATACAGGTTGTTGAGATTTTAAAACGAAAGTATGCTATATGGTTTTTTGGGGGCAGAACAAAAATATGACAACCGGGAGTTTCCTGCCTGTCCGGCAATGCACCATAAGCATAGCACCGGCATAACCATAAAGGAATTCTCCTTTAGCGCCGGAGTTGTGCATTCAAACGCAAAGGAAGATGATGCCTCCACCGTTTTTCAAAAGGATGGCAGCACAGTTGTTTTTTCCGGCAAAGTTTACAATGCACATGATCTGAGGGAGGCTTTGGGCTTAGATACAATTTGCCCGGAGCCGGAATGGATATGGCAGGCATTTACCAAATGGGGGCCGGAATTTGTTTCAAAATGTAATGGGGATTTTTCAATTTGCATTTTCCATAGCATTACCGGTACATTATTCCTTTTTCGCGACCATCTGGGAATCAGGCCTCTGGTATATTGCAGTACTCCTGCAGGCTTTTACTTCTCGGGCGATGAAAGGGTGCTGAGCCAGGCGCTCTTTCCCGCCGAACCTATACAACCCGATTATTTGCTGAATGAGATTAAGCTAACCAGCTCTTTAGTTACTCCTAACCCTAAAATAATCAAACTGCAAGCCGGGCACTATCTGAAATACACCCAGGGGCAACCGGAGCAAAGGCAATATTGGTTTCCCTCCAAAATCAAAGTGGATAAAAGCATCATATTTCAGCAGGCAGTGCATGATTTACATCTGTTGGTGGCAGACGCCGTGGCAATCCGTTGCGAATCAGGCCGTGAGGCGGCAGTGCATCTGAGTGGGGGGTTGGATTCGGTATTGGTGGCTTTGTTTGTAAGAAAACACTATGCGCAAAAAACTCCCTTTTATGGGTATTCCTATTCGCCTTCCGATAGCGGGTCAATCCCTTTGACGCGGGATGAGCGGCAACTCGTGCACATGGCAGGAATTGCTGCCGACATTACACCGGAATTTACCGACCTGGACATATCAGATTATCAAAGATATGCCTTTGATTATTACTACAATGCGGGGGCAATATGGGATGAACGCATTTGCGAAAAAGCCTCCCAAAGGGGTATATCATTGATTTTTAGCGGTTGGGGAGGTGATGAGTTTCTCAGCAAGTCGGCAAGCGGTGTGTATTTTGATTTGGTTTTGGGGCTGCATTGGAAAAGTTTGCTGCAATACAAGCCCCCCAGAAGTGTGGAAGATTTTTTAAAAACCATTGCATTGCATGTGGTTTTTCCGGCATTGGGAATTACCTGGAAAAAGATTGGTAGCAAACAAAAGAGTTTAGGCAATTACTTAAAAGGACCTTACGCCAAAGAGGATCCCAAGGTGAAACGATTGTTTTATAAATACACCACAAGGAGAAACCAGCAAGAAAAAACATTAGAAAGCCAATACATCCCGGAGCGGTGCGAGAAGATGTATCTTCAGGGACTCAGGCATGGCGTAACTTACAGATTTCCTTTGCTCGACTATCGCATTTTGGAGTTTGTAATGAAACTTCCTTCTAGGCTTTTTGTGGGCAAGGGCATGAACCGGATGCTCAGCAGGCAGCTATTGTCAGAATATGTGCCGGAAGCGGTATGGAAGAATACCTCCAAACTGGATGAGCTTGTCTATAAAACATGGATGAATAGTCTGCTGGGGCTTTCTAAAGTTCTCATTCCTCTGATACCGAATTGGGAGTCAAATCCCGATTTGCATTTTGTAAATTTTGAGCGCTTGCGCAAAGATGTTGAGGTCTTCAGTGCGCTTCCTTCTCCCATTGCGGATGACCATTTATCCCTATTATTCAATCTGCAGATAATCAACAAGATGCACGAGTTTAGCCGGGTATATCGCTCTCCGCATGCGTTCAAGCCTGAATGAAAGTAAGGCAGCGATTTTCATTATGCTTGTTACTCCAAACGGAAGTCAACCCGTAATTTTGGAGATGAAAAACCTATTAATGGGATGTTGCCTTTTGCAAGGAATCAGCTTCAAAGATTTCGAAATATTTGTTGGATCATACGAGGCTTAGAGTTTTGAGCATTTTTCGTTAAAAGATTAAACCAGACCGATCGCAACGAAAAAACCAGCATTCTCAGCTTATAGCCCGGCCCGGGAAAAGCTCTGGCTACAAAGATTGCGTATTGCAGGAGTCTGTTGGGAGTATGAAAGCTGTCGTCAGAATCAGACTGTATCATGCCTACGGCCGTATTTATCAGAAAGGGCAGGGTAGAGGAGGGGCCGGGAAGCTGCCTGCCCCCCCAGGGCAGGGTGCGGGTCAGGTGGTTGTAAAGGCCAACCATTCTATGGGCTTTGAGCTTTCGGCACAGAAGCGCAAAACCATCAGCAGAAAACCCCTGCAATCGCGCAAAAGCTTCCACATCTACCAGCCATTTCAGCCGGTTCCATCCATGCAAACCTCCATGAATAATCAAATAAAGCAGTTCCATCTCATCGTTCAACACGAAAAAACTCCGGCCGTCGGCTTTTTGTTCAACAAGATTATCCCCTACCAAGGTTTCGAGTGTATGTTGCGATTTTACCGGAAAATAGAGCAATCTCCAATGCAGTTCCACCACAATTCCCGATTCGGGATGCAGCATTGCAAACTGATTCCGAAATCTTTGGAAGCGTTGTGCTTTCTTGTGGTTTGATGGCCAGGGACTTATAGCCGGAACATATCCTGCGGCACTTAGAATGCTGATAGCCCTGCTGATATCTTGCGGTTTAAGTAGCAGGTCAATATCGCCGGTGATGCGGCGGAATGGATCTCCATATAATTTTCGGGAAAGCGGAAATCCCTTTAAAACAACTATAGGAATATCCGATAGGCACAATGCGTCTAAAATGCTTAAAAATACCTGATATTTGGCCATTAGCATCAATTTCTCCTCAGGAAACTTACATGCAGTTTTTTCCTTTCTAAGCAAATCAATCTGCTCGTGGCTCAATTGATGCCTGATATTCAGAGTATGCCTGTCAAACTTCTCTATCATGAATCAAATGTAGGCAGATATTTTCCAAATTTGCCCTTAGAATCAATAAAAGCTTTTGGCCTTGTACTACAGGATGTGATTGGCGGCCTCCTCTTACAATCGGCGCAGGCCTTTTACGCGAGGAGCGGCTGCCACGAAGTCCTTAAGGTAGAACGGCTCAAAATAGGCAATGTCTTCAAATTCCTTTGAGCGGAATTTTTCTGCAGCCGAATGCGACATACCCCTTACAGATGCAGCCACTCCATCCAGAAACAAAGCATGTGGGTGTTGGATAACTGTGGCAGATTTTACCGCACCATTACCAAAAAATACTATTTGGTGGTTTTGGAGAATATCATCAAACGATTCGCTATGGATTATTTTGGCCTCCACAGAACCCATGGGCTTGCAATGTTGGTCATACAGACAGCAGTAAACCTCCATGCGCCTGGCATCAATCATTGGGCAAAACAAAATCGGAGCAGCTGGGTTGACAAGGTGCTGCCTCGTTGCAAAGTGGGTAGTAATACATTGATTTGCCAGAGAATGCAGGGTGTCAACAGCTATAATAGGCAGGTTTAAAGCATAACAAAGACCTTTGGCGGCGGCAACCCCAATTCGTAGTCCGGTGTATGATCCCGGCCCCCTACTAACGGCCACCGCATCGAGTGCGCCAAATGGCAACTGCAGTTCTTGCATCACCTCTTCAATAAATACCGTCAGGCTGGAAGAATGAGAGTATTGGAAGCCACTGTCTTCTCTGATGGACACCAATGTGCCATCATGCGAAATGCCGACAGAGCAAACCGTTGTTGCAGTTTCAATCAGAAGAATGTTTGCCATAGCGCTCCGCTTATTCTTGCTCGAATACAGCTGTGCGTGTGCTTTTTATAACAGGGTCGCCATCATTCAATTCCTGCGATACTAAGCGAAACGGTCCGGTAATCACAGTCATTGTAGTATCGAGGCCATCTATAATTTCTATATAGTGGTTGTCTTGCAATCCCGATTGTACTTTCTGCAGTCGTGCAACACCTTGCTGATACACAAACACATACTCCTGTATGTTACCCAAAGGTCCAGGTGTTGCGATTCTATCGCCGCGGTTTTCTTCCGGCGTTCGGGTAGTAACGGCCTGAATGGGCACCGTAATGGCATTTTCCGCTCTGCGTGTCTGAATCTCCACAGATGCCGACATTCCCGGCCTGAACGGTGATAGATGAGGCGTTTCGGGGTTTACCAAGGTACTGTATGACGCAGGATCTATCTGAATTTTTACCTCAAAGTTTGTAACCTGATCTACTGCCTGGCCAGTAACCATAGCAGAATTGGAAATGCTGGTAACAACTCCCTTAAAGTGTTGGTTGCGAAATGCATCTATCTGAATAATTGCCGAATCGCCATGTTCGACCCGCACCACATCGCGCTCGTTCACCTGCACCAGAACTTCCATAGAGGTGAGATTTGCAATACGCATGATTTCTGTTCCTGCAAACTGTGATGTTCCCACAACTCTTTCTCCCAGCTCGGCATCGAGTCGCGAGATTGTCCCGTCCATTGGTGCAAAAATGCTGGTTTTGGCAAGGCTTTCTCTTGCTTCGGTAACAGCGGCTTGTGCGCTTTTCACCTGAAACTCGGCTGCAATCACGCTCTGACGGGCAGCCTCTACTTCGGCCTGAGTAACTAAAAATTGTGCCCGGGCGGCATCGTATTCTGCCTCTGAGATGGCCTGCTGCTCAAACAACCTTTGGTTTCGTGCAAACACTGCCCGGGCATTGATAAATTGTGCATCGGCCTGAGAAGCGCGGGCACGGGCATTGGCAAGATTGGCGCGGCTTGTATTGAGGGTTGCAACCATGCGCTCAACGGCCGATTCGTAAAGGTCGGGGTTGATGCGGGCAAGCAAATCGCCTCTCCGTACAAACGCACCCTCTCTAGCCGGAAGCTCAATGATTTCTCCGGAAACATCAGGGCTGATCTTTACCTCAATAATAGGCTGTACCCTGCCGCTTGCCGTAACTATTTCCAATATATTACGATGCGCGGCTTGCTCAACCGTTACCCGTGCTCCCTCAGGACTGCCTATCCATCCTGCCTGACGGGCAATAACCAGAGCAATGATCAAAACTCCTAAGAGAGTTAATACGATTATGAGCAATTTGTTCTTTTTCATGGCGAAATATTATATCAGTGAATTCTTTCAAACGGGAAAATTTGCCGTAGGGTTTTTATTCATAAAATTACCCTTTCGTTTCATTAAAATTTCATTTAAGTTCAGAAACTTCACCAAATCCTGTTTTGCAAAGTCATCTGCCAGGCTGTTGGCCATTTGCAGGTTTTCCTTATTTTCAAACAAATGACGCGTAATTTCTAAAGTGTGATAGGATTTCCCATATAAAAGTCAAGTACTTTGGTGCGGAACACAAAATCAAATTTGGCCTGTACCCTTTCTGAGCGTGCAAAGGTAAGCCTGTTTTTGGCATCATTATACTCAAAAGTATTCACCATACCCAGTTCAAATTTTTGTTGGGCGTAACGGAACGCTTCTTCTATGGCCTGAAGATTTTTTGTGGTTGAATGATAGCGTTTTAGGGCAGCCCTTGCGTCGGCATGCGCCTGCTGAATGCTCTTGAAAAACTGGTCATGCACCATTTGCCGGTTGATTTGAGCCGACTCCATAGAAATTCGTGCCCTGCTTATATTGTTGTTTACTTGCAGGTTGTTGATAATGGGAATGGTAAGGACAAATGACACCGATTGGTTCAGGTTGTCTTCCAGCTGGTTACGGAAGGGTTTCACCCGGGTTGCAAAATCGACTGTAGGGCCAAAAACGCGTTCCCCACCTGCCGTAACTCCTATTTCCTGGGTTCCAATTACCAGATCGGTTACTTCCCTTATGGCTCCGGAATACCCAGTTCCGTAAGTGCCTCTGAAACTTAATATTGGACTCCTTGCCCCTTTTGCAATTCTTAATCCATAATTGGCACTTGCTATCCTTAGGTCTGCTGACCGGATGTCGGGCTGATTATTCAATGCAAAATTGAAAATCTGCATGGGAGAGTAAGGAATTTCCTCAATATCCTCAACGGCTATCTCGGGAATGCGAATCCGGAAATTCTGCAAGTCTTCAATACGGAGCAGCTGAGCCAGGTTCAGATAGGCCAGGTCGAGTTGGTTCTGGGTATTTACCACCTGCAATTCCTCTGTTGCTGCCTGGGCCTCAATACTCAGGAGACTTCCACGGGCCAGCACTCCGGCATCCACAAGGCGGCGGGTTCTTGCTACCTGAAGCTGTGACAGTTCAAAACTTCCTCTTGCCACAGCCAGCATTTCGTAGGCAAACAATATTTGCAAAAAGCCCGAAGTAATGGCAAGCACCATATCGTTTTCCAATTTTTGTACATCGAACCGGTTAGCTTCCAAATCCGTTGTTGCTTGCTTGATAGAGTTGCGAATCTGAAACCCGTTGAAAAGGGTAATTCCACCACTTAAACCAAAATTGTTGGACCGAACACTCTCCGTGGCAAAAGTGTTGGTAAAAGGGTCAATGGTGCGGCCCCTGTTTACTCCGTGAGTGGCGCTGGCGTTAAGGCTGGGCAGTTGGCTGGCCCGTGCACGGTTTAGGTTGGAATGTTGCAGGTCAACATTAAGTTGACCCTGTTGAATCTGGAGGTTGTTGGCAAGGCCATATTGCAAGCAATCCTCAAGGCTCCAGAGTTGCTGTGCATACAAAGGCTGCACTGCCCAAATGCAGAAAAGCAGTATTGCGGGCAAACCGAAAGATCTCAGGAGAGTCATATCTGTAAGATTTGGTGATATTCAGGAGCGAATTAACATTAGGCGAAACGGAGAACAAAAGTACGGATTACGCATTAAATCTGATAAGACTTTGAAACGAAGCCCTTAAAAAATCAAAACGCATGAGATATTATATCCAAATATGGCAAATAGAGCTTGTAGCGACTGAACAATTTGTGCCCTTCGGGCATTTATTCTTCAGGAACTCTTAATGAGTACTTTCGGCATGATGGATAAAAGCTATTGATTTTTATATGAAGGCAGCACTGAGTGGTTCGGGTGGATTTATTGGAGGGAAATTGAAAAAACAGTTCCTCGAAATGGGATATGAGGTAGTAACATTGAGTCGGGAGGATTTGTACGGTCCGCCGGAACAATTGGCGGAGAAAATCAATGGAGCAAGTGTGGTGGTTCATCTGGCAGGGACTCCGGTGATGGGTCGCTGGACCGCCAAGTACCGCCAGAAAATTTACTCCAGTCGCATAGATACTACGCGCAATCTGGTTAACGCCCTGAAGTTAACCCATCGTTCTCAGGGAATTTTTATCACTGCCTCTGCGGTGGGTATTTATGCAGACCATGGTATGCATTCCGAATCATCAGTGGGTTATGCAGATGATTTTTTGGGGCGGGTTTGTCGCGATTGGGAGGGAGAGGCTTCCCGGGCTCCAGAAGGTGTGAGAGTTGTGTACTTTCGGTTTGGGGTTGTGCTCGACAATAGGGGAGGAGCATTACCCAAAATGGTTTTGCCCTTCAGGTTTTATGCTGGTGGTAGGATTGGGTCGGGCAAGCAGTTCATTTCCTGGGTGCATATTGACGATGTGCTGAAAATATTCAGGTTTGTAATAGACAATCATCAAGTGTCGGGGGCAGTAAATGTGGTTGCACCCAATCCTGTTACAAACATGCAGTTTACACATACACTTGCTACATTGCTCAAAAAGCCTGCCTGTTTCACGGTTCCTGAGTTTGGGCTGAAACTTTTGTTTGGAAAAGGCGCAGAAATTTTGACGAAAGGCCAGGCCGCAATCCCTGAAAAGCTTCTGAATCTTGGATATAAGTTCAGATTCGCCCAGTTGCACCACGCTCTGACCGATTTGCTGATTAGCCCCTCATCTGACAGTTATAGTTAACCAAGCATTAGCCGGACGACTTATATCTGAAGGACGGCTTATATCTGAATGCAGTGGTGCACAAAATTGGAGCAAAAAGAAAAGTCAAAACTTCCGGATTTCAATCAGGCCATTACTCCAAAAAGAGTGCTCAGCCGAACAAGAGTTTTACAACCTGATCGATACGGGTTACAGATTGTATTTTAATGGCAAATGACTTTTTCTCAATTGCTTTTAGATTGTATTTTGAAACAAAAATGTCCTGAAATCCCAGCTTTTCGGCCTCAGCAATCCGTTGTTCAATGCGCGTTACCGGACGGATTTCTCCCGTGAGGCCTACTTCGGCAGCAAAGCACGATTTATCGCTTACGGGGATGTCTTCGTGCGATGACAGGATAGCACAAATCACACCCAGATCTATTGCTGGGTCATCTACCTTCAATCCGCCGGTAATATTCAAAAACACATCTTTGGAGGTGATTCGCAACCCGTTTTTCTTTTCCAATACAGCAAGCAGCATATTCAATCGTTTAAAATCGAACCCATTTGCCGATCGTTGGGGGGTTCCGTAAACGGCATGGGACACCAAAGCCTGGGTTTCTATCAGGATGGGTCTCTGGCCCTCCAGGGTGGCGGAAATGGTTACCCCGGTTGTATTTTCATCGCGCTGTGAAAGGAGAATTTCAGAAGGGTTGGCAACCTCTCTGAGTCCATTGCTACGCATTTCGAATATTCCCAGCTCGCTTGTACTTCCAAACCGATTTTTGGTGGTACGCAAAATGCGGTAGGTATGGTTATGGTCGCCCTCAAACTGCAACACGGTATCCACCATGTGTTCGAGAAGCTTTGGCCCTGCCAGCGAGCCTTCTTTGGTAATATGCCCCACGAGAAACACAGGGGTGCCACTTTCTTTGGAGTACCGTTGAAACTCAGAGGCACACTCACGAATCTGCGAAATGCTGCCTGCTGTGGAATCAATGGCTGCGGTTGTGAGGGTTTGAATGGAGTCAACAATCACCAAGGCAGGACTTAAATCATACAAATGTTTGAAAATAGCGGAAGTTTCAGTTTCTGTTAGGATAAAGCATTCATTTTGCCCTATACCCAGGCGGTTGGCCCTCATACGAAGTTGCATTTCGCTTTCTTCGCCCGAAACATATACTACGCGCGCTTGTTTCATATTTAATGCCACTTGCAACATCAGGGTAGATTTACCAATGCCGGGTTCACCTCCTATGAGCATCAGCGCACCAGGCACTATGCCTCCGCCCAGCACTCTGTTCAGTTCGGCATTGCACGAATCTATGCGTTGTTCGGCCCCTTCTGATATTTCGGAGATCAGCTTCGGGCGCCCCCCTGTTACTTTCCGCTCAGAGAAGGGCTTGCCGGGCTGCTCTGCCCTGATGAGTTCTTCGTGGTAGGTATTCCATTCTCCGCACGATGGACAATTTCCAATCCATTTGGGCGACATCGCGCCGCAAGAACTACAGAAATAAGCCGATTTGGATTTATTCTTCATGGCGACACATAGGTTTTATGACAGGTTTTTCTGTAGCCATTGCTGCGTGAAAGTTTGTAAGGCATGAAAACAGTAGTTGCTAAAATCAGCAGATACATTCATATTTTATTTTTGAGAGCCTGAAAATTTTATTCGGGGAATGAAAGGCCAATAAAAGACGGTTGCGCGGTGCAAAACTGCTCATCAAACCCTACAATCCGGCTTTTCTGACAAATTCTTTGAGAAAAATTCCACCGGGTACTTCAATTAGTATTACCAGCAAATTGTCTGTAAGATTTATGATCTCCCAGCTATTATTAAGGGTACTATTCCGGAATGCAGAAAGCCGCACATACATTTTTATGCCCTTTCTTTCTACTACATAAAAGCCTTGGTCTATGGTGATTACCTCTGAAGGATTTGCTACGCTGTGCCGGTTTATGGTGGTAGTATTTCCTCTCATTATCCAGACCTCGGTATGTGTAGGATTAATATTTTCAACCTGAATCCTTTCCCAATGCCCCTCGATGCGTCGTTCAAATTCGCGGCGGCTGCAAGATGAAAACAGTAATACAGCCAGTAGGGTGATGAGTATGGGTTGGCTAAAATACCGCTGGGATGTTTGCATAGCAGATTATTTCTTTCAAAATTAACGGATTTCTGCCAAAAATAGGTATGTGGCATACACACCAGGAGAAATTTCATTGAGATTCCATTGGAAAATGAAAAATATCCGAAACTGTTTTAAAAGAAAAGCGAATTATCTAAAGTATTCAGATGAGGGTTTGCTTATGGAAAGTGCTTGTTTCTGATGAACTCGATTATCCGTTTGGAAATTTTTTCGGTTTTGAGAATATGAATATTCAAAAGTTGTACTTTAACAGTTTATTTTTCAATTCAAATAATTGCAGCTATGAAAGATCTTGTTATCGGCGTTGACATTGGAGGAACGCTTACCAAATTTGGCTTTATCGACAGCGATGGAAATTTTTATGCAGAGGGTGTTACACCGACCGACCCTTATGAGTTTGTAGAAGATTATTTGGCTGCTCTGTGCAACGCGATACGCAAGCTCGAACAGCAGATAACAGTGCCTTACAAAATTATCGGAGTCGGTATTGGTGCACCCAATGGTAATTTTCATAAGGGCACCATTGAAAATGCGGCCAATCTGAGATGGAAGGGTTTGATTCCGTTTGCACAAATGTTCAGAAGGCACTACGATGTTACGGTAAAACTTACCAATGATGCCAATGCCGCTGCTTTGGGCGAAATGGTGTATGGCAGTGCCAGGGGGATGCGCGATTTTATCATGATTACCTTAGGCACCGGATTGGGCAGCGGACTGGTGGTAAATGGCGACCTGGTGTATGGGCACGATGGCTTTGCAGGTGAATTGGGCCATATAACAGTTAAGAAAAACGGAAGAAAATGCGGCTGCGGAAATCTGGGATGCCTGGAAACCTATGTTTCTTCCCCGGGAATAAAGCGCACTGTGTTTGAGCTGCTCGCAGAGGATCATCAGGGATCATCTCTGGTAAACTATTCATTTGCCACTCTTACCAGCGAAATTATTTTCGAAGCAGCCAAGATGAACGACCCTGTGGCACTGAAAGCCTTTGACATAACTGCCGGTATATTGGGCTCCAAATTAGCCGACTCCGTAGCACACACCAGTCCGGAGGCAATTTTTCTGTTTGGAGGCCTTGCCAAAGCCGGAAATTTCATCCTCGAGCCAACCAAAAAATATATGGAGGAGTGCCTTTTGGGTACTTTTAAAAATAAAGTACAATTGCTTCCTTCGGGACTGATGGATAAAAATGTTGCGATACTTGGAGCGGGTGCTCTGATCTGGAAAGATGCCCTGACCCAGTAATCTTAAAATAGCTGGACTCACTATTACTGTCCGGATTCCACACCGGACTTGCTTGGCACAGGCGGATTTCTCATATTGGGACTGTCGTGAGGCTTCCTCCCAATTGCAATGATTTCGAATATACAAGATGGATTTATCCATTATGAATCTTTCGGAGAATCCTGGGCACTACACTTTAATGCAGTGGAATGAGTTTTTTAATGCATTGTAAATGAAAAGTTTGCCTGCCATCACCTCGCCTGCGCCGGTGATGATTTTGATAACTTCTGCTCCCATAATGCTGCCAACGACTCCGGGCAATACCCCCATTACCCCCGGCGAGAGCTTTTCTGCTGCGGTTTGCTCCGGAAACAAATCCGAGTAGGAGCCAGAACCCTTATAATTGAATACTCCTGCCTGCCCTTCAAATTCGTGTATCGAACCATGAACAAAGGGCTTGTGGAACATTCTGCTGTAATGGTCAATGATATACCTCGATTCAAAATTATCGGTTGCACCTACCACAATGTCATATTCTGTAATGAGTTGTGAGGCGAGTGCTGCATCCAAAAACTGATTGTAGGTATAAATGTGTACACCGCTGTTGATGGCCGGGAGTTTTTGCGCTGCAACAAACGCTTTGGGCTTTCCAATGTCTGTTTCGGAATAGAGTATTTGCCGTTGCAGGTTGGTAAGGGCAACAACATCACCGTCAACAATTCCAATTGTACCTACTCCGGCAGCAGTAAGATATAGCAAGATTGGGCATCCAAGACCCCCTGCGCCCACCACCAATACCTTTGCTTCCATTATTCTCTCTTGTCCTTCCGCTCCTATTTCAGGAATTATCAGATGGCGGTTGTATCGCTCTTTTTCCAGTTCACTCAGCATATGGTTGATGTTTTTGATTTGTAATGCATTGGTCCCAGTCTTTCCAAACCACTTCATAACCGTGTGATTTTACCATGTCCTTAACCTCCTGCGCGGTGCGGTCGTCACTTACTGAAAACTGCTCCAGGTCGTTAATTTTGTTTGCATATCCTCCTGGCGTGGTTTTCGATCCGGCGCTCATGAGGGTAATTCCAAGGCTGAAGATATTGTTACGGAATGTGGGTGTTTCCCGGGTCGAAAGAGACAATTCCAGCTCCTCATTGTAGATGCGGAAGGCAAGAATTAGCTGTAGCAGGTTTCGGTCTGTTGCAGGATGTTTTGGAGCAAATTGTCCGGCATAAGGCCTCAGGCGCGGCAAAGAAAGGCTGTATCTTGTTCTCCAATACTTTTTTTCGAGATAATGGATATGCAGGGCCGCAAAAAATGCCTCGGTGCGCCAATCCTCCAAACCAACCAAAAATCCCAATCCTGTTTTGTAAATACCTGCCATTCCCAACCTGTCGGGAGTTTCGAGGCGATATCTGAAATCAGCTTTTTTACCTCCCGGATGGTATGTGCTGTAATTTGCTTCGTGGTAAGTTTCCTGGTAAATATACACGGCATCAAGTCCTTCATGAATCAGTCCGACATATTCATTGACCTGCATGGGAGCTATCTCTGCAGAAACGGAATGGAAATGGGGTCTGATGAGTGCTACGATCTCATTCATGTATTCGAAACCCGACTGCGCTGGATGCTCTCCGGTAACCAGCAGAATATGGCCAAACCCCAGATCCTTAATTGCCTTTACCTCATCCAGTACTTGTGTGGGGGAAAGCGTTACCCTAAGAACCTTATTGGAAGTGTTGAAGCCGCAATACACGCATTGATTGGTACATGCATTCGACAGATACAGGGGGACATAGAACTGTATGGTATTGCCAAAGCGTTTCCGGGTTAGGTAATGGCTGATTTTGGCCATTTCCTCTAATTGTGAATCTGCTTCCGGAGACACCAAAGCCTTAAAATCCTCCAAGGTGCGTTTTTGTTTTGATAATGCCGCAATCACATCATTTTGAGTTTTGGACATGATGGAATCTCTCACTGTATTCCAATCGAATTGTTGCTTGAAATCATAAAATGTCTCCATCTGTCGTTCTGCTTTGCTCAGTTGTGCTGTAATCTCATATTCGGTAGAGTGAAATCCATTTTGGTCTGCGACTTTTGTGCATATTACTACACATATTGTTAGAATACCTATCTGTTTCCTGTCATGCTGGCTTGGAGGGTTTTTAACGCCAATGTTCAAATACATTCCAGACCCTAAAGCCCTTTTTTCAGCTGTAATCCAAACATATTCATCCTTTTCTGTGCTCCCTGGCATGTAAAAATCTGATTCGCTTGCCTAGATTCTTCAATGGATGCCCTTCTGAATTATGGTGAAAAGCCATATTTTTGTTGTGCTACATATTGCTCAAAAACGCTGTTAGAGGGCTTGTTGCCTCACCGTATGTTCCCTTGGGTGCCAATCGGGCTTCGAAGGCTATGCGGCCGGCTTCCACCGCAAGCTTGAATGCCCTGGCCATTTCCACGGGATTTTGGGATACGGCAATTGCTGTATTTACCAGCACTGCATCGGCCCCCATTTCTAAGGCTTCGGCAGCGTGCGAAGGTGCGCCAAGGCCTGCATCAATCACTACAGGCACTAAGGTTTGCTCAATGATGATGCGGATAAACTCGCGGGTTTGCAACCCATTGTTAGATCCAATAGGAGAACCCAATGGCATTACTGCTGCAGCGCCTGCTTCCTCAAGCTTTTTGCACAAAACCGGGTCTGCATGGATGTAGGGCAGTACCACAAATCCTTCCCTTGCCAGAATTTCGGTGGCCCTTAGGGTTTCTTCTCCATCGGGCATCAGATATTTGGGATCGGGGTGTATTTCGAGTTTCACCCAGTTTGTCCCCAAGGCCTCCCGGGCCAACTTTGCTGCAAATACTGCCTCCTTTGCATTACGCACTCCCGAAGTGTTTGGCAATATGTTCAAACCCTCATGACTTAGATGGATGAGCATTTCGTCTTCGCTATTGCTTGTATCCATACGCCTGAGCGCCACTGTTACCAATTCCGATCCTGAGGCCAGAATGGCATCCCGCATCAGGAGGTTTGAGCTGAATTTACCTGTGCCGGTAAACAAACGCGACCGAAACACTTTTCCTGCGATAATTAAAGGTTCCATTTTATTAAAACTTAGATGTTTATGTTTCTATAAATTCTTGACCTGTCGCAATCAGAAATCGCCGGATTTCTGATTCAAAACAATCACTTTCGGCAACAGCGCCTGATGCTGCTACGCCCCAAACTCCTGCTTCTCTTAGGCCGGGCACATCATCCGGGACGATCCCTCCGATAGCCACAACAGGAATGTTAATCCCCGAATTTTTCATGAGGGTTACTATTGTTTGATAACCCTCAATGCCCAATATCTGACTGAGCTTTTTCTTCGTGGTGGTGAATCTGAAAGGACCTAAGCCAATATAATCAACTCCTTCCCTCACAAGATGGAGAATCTCCTGAAACGAGTTTGCTGTTCCTCCGATAATTGCATCATTCCCCATGATGGCTCTTGCCAATGAGGGCTGCATGTCTTCCTTACCCAAATGTACCCCGTGGGCTCCGGCAGCTTTGGCAATCTCCGGTCGGTCGTTCACAATCAATATTCCTCCGTATTTGTCTGCAAATGTTTTCGCCCTTAAGGCCTCCTCCAGAATGGCAGCATCCGGGTGATCTTTCATCCGTAGTTGAACCCAGCAACAACCAGCTCTGTAAGCAAGTTCTGCAGATTGCGCATGCCCCAATCCGGGCAGTTCGCATGTAATAAACTGAAAAGCTTCAATCTTTTTTTTCATGGTGATAATGATAGCCCAATAGGGTATCGTTGCTTAAAATAAAAGTTTCGGTGTAGGCTTTAGCCTTCCCGCAGGCCTCCTCCAAAGAGGCGCCCAATGCCAGGTGGGCTGTTGCAGCGGCAGAGAATACACAGCCCGATCCGTGTTTGGATTTCCCGCCAAATGGTCTGCCGGGAAACTCAGTCGTTTGCAATGCTGTGATAAGCAGGTCTGTACCGGGTTTATCCGTCCTATGGCCTCCCTTTAAGAGCACAGGGCAAAGTTTTCCCAGTTCCGTAATCCGGTTCTCAAACCCCGGCCATAGCCTCTGGGCTTCCAGCCAGTTTGGTGTAATTAGGGCAAGGTTTCGGGCATTTCTTTTTTGAAAGGAATGCTGCCCAATCGTGAATTCAAATCCTGAGGAGCTTTTCAGTATCGGATCCCAGATAATACGCATCTGTGGATTGTTCTTTTTTAAAAACCTTACGATGGTGCCAAGAGTCGAAAAATCCCTGATGAGTCCAATCTTGGCATGTTTTACAGGAAAACGGCCAAGAAGGATGGTTAGCTGCCGCAAAATCTTTTTTACTGGAACCCAATCTACAGACAGAAACTCTCTGTCGTTTTGACAGGTATTTGCTGTAGCCGCCGCCAATCCATAAACACCCAACATTTCGAAGGTTTTAATATCGGCAAGGATGCCTGCCCCCCCGGATGGGTCAAATCCGGCGATGGTAAGTGCGTATGGGCGGTTTTCCATGGTCAGATGTGGTTTTGTTTACTATTTTGGTCCTTTTCCAAAATGCTTTCAAATTGCAATAAACATTTCAGTGTTTGTTGATAATCATCCCCCCTGAGCACAGGCTCCCAAATGGCTCCCATTACTGCAATCCCGTCGAAGCCCATCTCCATTGCCTTTGGTGCCGTATGGCAATCAATGCCGCCCAGAGCAATGTGTTGAAACAGGGTTGATTTTTTTTCCTTCAGATAGCCCATAGGCTCTCCATCAGGCCACGTGTTTCTGTATTCTTTCTTTGATATGCTTGGAAAAACAGGACTGAGCAGGATGTAATCTACTTCGTCAGGTACGGAATCAAGTTCTTGAATGGAGTGCACTGCCCAGCTTTTTGTGATGGGCAGACCTGCATATTTCCAAAAAAGCTGCTTGTTTCTTTCCGGGAAATGCAATCCTTTGCACCCAAACTTCTCTAGCAATCCATATCCCTGGTGCAGCATGATACGGCAATGATAATCAGGGTTGATTTCTTGCAGGTAATCGTATAGTTCTGTATCTGACAGGCCGGGCTTGCGTACATGCAGAACCCTCAATCCTTGAGAAAACATCATATTCAGGATGTTGGATTCCTGTGGTATAGATTCGTGCCAGGTGATTAATATCATAGGTTGAAGGCGCTGTCAGGTTTTCAGGTAAATTCCACTTCCGGCGGCCTTGAACTCATTAGCTTTTTCTCTGAGCTTCTCCGCCATGTCCTTTATGCTATGGGAAGTGCGCATGGCGCAAAAGTGTTCGCCGCACATCGAGCAAAAATGCGCTGTCTTAAAGCCCTCATCGGGTAGTGTTGCATCGTGAAAACTCATGGCTTTTTCAGGATCCAAGGCAAGTGCAAACTGGTCCTTCCAGCGGAACTCAAATCGTGCTTTGCTCATGGCATTGTCGCGTATTTGGGCTCCGGGAAAACCCTTGGCCAGATCGGCAGCATGGGCAGCAAGTTTGAAGGTGATCACCCCTTCACGCACATCGTTTTTGTCGGGCAGACCCAGATGCTCTTTTTGTGTAACATAACACAGCATTGCAGTGCCATACCACGCTATCATGCTCCCACCTATGGCCGAGGTGATGTGGTCGTATCCCGGGGCAATGTCGCTTACTAATGGGCCCAGTGTATAAAATGGTGCTTCTCCGCAATGCTTCAACTGCAATTCCATGTTTTCCCTAATCATGTGCATTGGCACATGGCCCGGGCCTTCGATCATGATTTGCACAAAATGCCGTCTTGCGATCTCTGCCAGTTCGCCGGCTATTATCAATTCTCCAAGTTGCGCCTTGTCGTTTGCATCTGCAATGGAACCCGGCCTCAGGCCATCTCCCAGTGAAATACCCGCATCGTAGCGCGAAAGAATTTGGCAGATCTCGTCGAAATGGGTGTATAGAAAATTCTCTTTATGATGGGTAAGACACCATTTGGCCATGATCGAACCTCCCCGGGAAACGATGCCTGTTGTGCGGCTCGCGGTTTGAGGTATATGCCTGAGCAACAGGCCGGCATGGATGGTAAAATAATCTACACCTTGCTCGCATTGTTCAATCAGTGTGTCCTTGTAAATCTCCCATGTGAGGTCTTCTGCCACCCCGCCCACCTTCTCCAATGCCTGGTAAAGCGGAACCGAGCCGACAGGAACCGGAGAGTTGCGGATAATCCACTCACGGGTTTCGTGGATGTTTTTCCCGGTCGAAAGGTCCATGATCGTATCGGCTCCCCAGCGAAATGCCCAAACGGCTTTTTCCACCTCTTCCTCAATTCCGGATGCATTGGGCGAATTTCCCAGATTTGCATTGATTTTTACCAGGAAGTTTCGGCCAATAATCATAGGCTCCACTTCCGGATGGTTGATGTTTGCTGGAATAATGGCACGCCCTGCCGCAATCTCTGAGCGCACAAATTCGGGAGTAATCAGACCTGCGGGTATTTCTGCTCCGAAGGCATCTCCTTTATGTTGGTCCTGATGGCCGCGGTAGGCATCCATGCGCCGGTTTTCCCGGATTGCCACATATTCCATTTCGGGGGTGATGATGCCCTGCTTGGCGTAGTAATATTGGGTAACGGGTTTTCCGGGCAATGCCCGTAGCGGACGGGTAACCGTGTGTTCAAAGCGCAGTGCGTCAAGGCTTTTGTCGGCCAGCCGTATCCTGCTGTAATCAGCGCCGGGTGCTTCCAACTGCTCAACATCGCCCCTCTGCATAATCCATTCTTCACGAATTCTCGGAAGACCTTTGCGAAGGTCAACCTGGTAATTGGCATCGGTATATGGGCCTGAAGTGTCGTAAACAGTTACCGGATGGTTTTTTTCAATAGTTCCGTCGGCCAGGTGCGTGTCAGAAAGCACTATTTCCCGCATTGCAACTCTGATATTGTATGCTTTGCCGGCTACATACACTTTTCTCGATCTCGGGAATGGCCCTTTGGTAATGCTGTCAAGGATAGAGTTTTTCATACGGTCATCCTCCTTTGGTTGCTCTTATAATCAGCACCTTGTCGTTTTCGCTCAAAGAGGTGGCTTCCCAATCATTTCTGGGCACCACTTCACTGTTTATTGCAAGCGCCATTCCGGCAAATGACCGGATTTCCAAAAGCGACAGCAAGGAACCAACCGAAATGCCGGGAGGTACATCCATGATTTCATCGTTAACAGATACACGCATGATTTTAACTTTTTGATGTTAAACCTGCCAGGCGTGTCTCTTATTCTCAGCGGATTTTTTCTGCTTTCCCTTAGCAGCATTACCTGCCCAGGTTCAACGGGTTTGATCTCAGCCTGTATGGTTTAGGCACCCCTGGTATGAATTGAAACAAAGATAGTGGAATAAACACAGGGGAAATGTAAATAATTCTTAAAAGGTATTCCTGGCGTTTGAGCAATTTGCGGCTACTGAATGAGAATTACGAATACACCACAAAAGATTCAATGTTCAGGAGTTTGGCCTGAGAATTAATTGTCTCAGCCGGGCAAAGGAATATGGCTTTTCGTACCTTTGCACGGTAAACCGAAACGCTGTATGGTTGACCCTGTAAATCACGAATGCGGTGTGGCGATGCTGCGCCTGCTGAAGCCCCTGGAATATTATCACACCCATTATGGCTCGGCGCTTTACGGGCTGAATAAGTTATATCTGCTGATGGAAAAGCAGCACAACCGGGGGCAAGACGGATCGGGTATAGGGTGCATTAAGTTCGATATGGCACCAGGCACGCGTTATATGACGCGGATACGCAGCAACACCCCCAATCCCATTGGTGATATTTTCGGCAGGATCAATGCAAAGATTGAAAGGGTACGCAGCAGCTCACCCGATAGCTTGCAGGATGCCAATTGGCTGAAGCATCATCTGGATTTTGCCGGCGAATTGTATTTAGGCCATCTTCGTTATGGTACATACGGGCGAAACGGAATAGAGTATGTGCACCCGGTGCTTCGGGAGAACAATTGGATGTCGAAAAGCCTGATGATAGCGGGTAATTTCAACCTAACCAATGTGGATGAACTTTTCGACAGTCTTGTAAGCATTGGTCAGCATCCAAGCGAAACCAGCGATACGGTTACCATCCTGGAAAAGTTGGGTCATTTTCTCGATGATGCAAACGAAGACCTCTATCGGGAATTTAAGGCAAAAGGTCTGAGTAAAAAGGAAATTTCGCCACTGATAGCTGAAAATCTGGACATCAAGAGTATCTTGCAACAGGCGGGAAAATACTGGGATGGAGGATTTGTGGTTGCGGGGTTGCTGGGCCATGGCGATTCTTTTATCATGCGCGACCCCTGGGGCATTCGCCCCGCATATTTTTATCATGGCCCCGATGTGGTTGTAGCTGCAAGCGAAAGGCCTGCCATCCAAACAGCATTTAATGTTTCTGGGGATGAGGTTCTGGAATTAGAGCCGGGCCATGCACTTATTATCAAGCGCAACGGGACAGTTGCTCAAGAACAGGTATTTGGACGCAGACCCAAGGCAGCCTGCTCCTTCGAGCGCATTTACTTCTCCAGGGGCACCGACTCCGACATTTACCGCGAACGCAAACTTTTGGGACGCAAACTGGTGCCAGCAGTGTTGAATGCCATTGAGCATGATCTGGAAAATGCTGTTTTTTCCTATATCCCCAACACAGCTGCTTCGGCATTCAAAGGCTTTGTAGAAGGCATTCACGAGTTTTGCGATCAGGTGAAGAATGACCGTATATTGGCCCAAAGTGGACATTTGGACGCCGGGAAACTCCGCAACATTCTGTCCCTAAAGCCCAGAGTAGAATTGATAGCCGTGAAAGATGTTGCGCTGCGGACTTTTATTTCGGATGAGCACACCCGTGACGACCTTGCGGCACATGTGTATGATGTTACCTATGGTGTGGTACGGCCCGGAACGGACAATCTGGTGGTGGTTGACGACAGCATAGTACGGGGCACTACCCTGCGCCAGAGCATCATTCTGATGCTTGATAGGCTCAAACCCCGAAAAATTGTAATTGTTTCATCCTCGCCACAGATCCGCTATCCCGATTGCTACGGGATAGACATGTCGCGTCTCGACGATTTTATTGCATTTCGGGCCGCCATAGAATTGTTGAAGAAAACCGGTAATTCCGGTGTTATTCATCAGGTGTACAACCGATGCAAAGATCAGGAGTCCCTTCCTTTGGATAAAGTAAGCAATTGCGTTAAGGATATTTACAAGCCATTCAGCACTAAACAATTGTCGGCTCAGATATCGGAAATGCTCCGGCCGCCCCAGGTGAAGGCGTCTTTGGAAATCGTTTTCCAGACCATCGAAGACCTGCACTCGGCCTGCCCCGGGCATACCGGCGATTGGTATTTTACCGGCAATTATCCTACCCCGGGTGGCAATAAAGTGGCCAATCGGGCATTCATCAATTTTATTGAAGGGCGCAAGGGGAGGTCATATTAGGGGTGGCGCCTTTTCGGCAGGTTTGCTGCGCTTTGAGCTGAGTTTCTGAGTGCAATCTTTGAGTAGCCATGCGGCCGGTGGATATGCTATAATGACCTCAACCAGTTTGGTGGCAAGTGCAAAATGACAAACAAACAATTTCATGATTGTACCTGTGCATCAAGGGGCAAAAAAAACTGCCCCGTTGGGGGCAGCTTTTGTAAAATTGCGCATGGCAGGTACAGACTACATCATTCCACCCATACCACCCATACCCGGATTCATGGGCATTTCAGATTTTTCTTCTTTTACTTCTACCAGCAAGCACTCTGTAGTAAGGAGCATACCGGCAATGGAAGCAGCGTTTTCGAGGGCCACTCGGGTTACCTTGGTTGGGTCGATAACTCCGGATTCGTAGAGATTCTCGTATCTCTCGGTACGGGCATTGAAACCAAAGTCTTCTTTGCCTTCCTTCACCTTCTGAACCACGATTGACCCTTCTATACCAGCGTTTTCAACAATCATACGCAAAGGCTCTTCGAGAGCACGGCGCACGATTGCGATTCCTGTGGTTTCGTCTTCATTGATTCCTTCGAAGTTTTCCAGGAATTCAAGTGCACGGATGTATGCAACGCCGCCGCCAGGTACAATTCCCTCCTCAACGGCAGCACGGGTAGCGTGCAGCGCATCGTCGAAGCGGTCTTTCTTCTCTTTCATTTCCACTTCGCTTGCTGCTCCCACATAGAGTACTGCAACTCCACCGGCCAGTTTGGCAAGGCGTTCCTGTAGTTTCTCGCGGTCGTAATCGCTGGTGGTGTTTTCCATCTGGGCTTTGATCTGGTTCACGCGGGCTTTGATCATTTCTTTTTCGCCCTGGCCACTTACGATGGTAGTATTGTCCTTGTCAACAGTGATTTTTTCTGCCTTGCCCAAATGCGACAGGTCTGCATTTTCCAGTTTGTAACCTTGTTCTTCGCTGATAACCGTGCCACCTGTAAGAATCGCGATATCTTCGAGCATGGCTTTGCGGCGGTCGCCAAATCCGGGAGCTTTCACGGCTACAATCTTAAGTGAGCCGCGGAGCTTGTTTACAACCAAGGTAGCGAGGGCTTCGCCATCCACATCTTCAGAAATAATCACCAATGGCTTGCCGGCTTGAACTACTTTCTCCAGAACTGGTAGAAAATCCTTCATCGTGCTGATCTTCTTGTCGTAAATCAGAATGTAGGGATTTTCGTAAACCGCTTCCATTTTGTCGGTGTCTGTGATGAAGTATGGGCTGATATAGCCACGGTCGAACTGCATACCTTCAACAACCTTCACGCTGGTTTCGGTGCCTTTGGCCTCTTCAATAGTTATAACACCTTCTTTTTTTACTTTCGACATAGCTTCGGCAATCAGTTTACCGATTGAGCTGTCGTTGTTTGCAGAAATAGTAGCAACCTGCTCGATTTTTTCGCTGCTGTCGCCTACTTCTTTCGATTGCTCGCGAAGGCTCTCCACAACTCGTTCTACAGCTTTGTCAATGCCCCGTTTGAGGTCCATGGGGTTGGCTCCTGCAGTAACATTTTTGAGACCATTGTTGAAAATTGCCTGTGCTAGTACTGTTGCAGTTGTGGTGCCATCGCCTGCCACATCTGAAGTTTTGCTGGCTACTTCTTTCACCATTTGAGCTCCCATGTTTTCGGCAGGATCCTTCAGTTCGATTTCTTTGGCAACTGTAACACCATCTTTGCTGATGACTGGTGCTCCAAATTTTTTGTCAATAATTACATTTCGGCCTTTAGGACCCAAGGTTACCTTCACAGCATTCGAAAGCTTATCAACCCCTATCTTGAGCGATGCTCTGGCTTCCATTCCAAAAGTTATGTTTTTTGCCATGTGTTTGAAAATTTGTGTGTGTTAAAAATTCGATGATTTAATTAAATAATAGCAACAATATCCGATTCACGCATAATCAGATAATCCTTGCCTTCGAGGCTGAGTTCGGTGCCTGCGTATTTTCCATACAACACCTTATCGCCCACCTTTACTGTCATGGGTTCATCCTTTTTGCCCTGGCCGACGGCTATAATGGTTCCGCGTTGGGGTTTTTCTTTTGCCGTATCCGGTATAATAATACCACCCATAGTTTTCTCTTCTGCAGGAGCAGGTTCAACTAACACCCTGTCCGCTAATGGTTGAATCTTAATGTTTGCCATTTTTCAATCTTGGTTAAGGTTAAACAAATTTGATGAATAATAATTTCTTTTGCAGTCCCTGTTGTTGCACAATGTATGCCAAAGCGCAACTATGAGGCAAAATGGGCGGTAAAATGCTATTTAGTGTGCCTCTAAACGAAAAATGTCAGAATGCTACTGCCATTCTGACATTTTTCGTGCAATCGTTTTGCTTCAATCAGTTTTCAACTTCGGGTTGAGGTTGTGTAGCATCCGGTTGGGCAGATAAAGGTTCTGCCACTGGGAATTGCGCCTGAGGAAGTCGCTGTAAAGGAACCAGGTCGCGCACTTCGCTCTGTTGCACTTGTGTGCCGGTGCGAGGAATTACAAAGGTTGACGACAAGGCCAATACGCCCAGGATAATGGCAAGGGTCCAGGTGGCCTTCTCCAGAAAATCGGTGGTCTTTCTCACTCCCATCACCTGGTTGTTTGAGGAGAAATTGCTTGCCAGACCTCCGCCTTTTGCATTCTGGACAAGCACTATCAGAACCAGGAAAACACATGTAATGAGTATCAAAACCGATATTAAAATATAAACGCCCATGGTGTAGTTCGTTAATTGTTTTTTAAACTGCTGATTTTTTGTGCAAAGTAACTGCTTTTTTCCGGATATTTCAACGATAATTTTTCGTAAACTGCAATAGCCTTGGCTTTAAATCCTTGTCTCTCATAAATGGCAGCAAGGGTTTCTGTGCCGATTTCTTCGGGTTGTATCAGGTTTTTTTCTGCCAGATTGTCGGATGGGATATTGGGGTTGTAAGCCCCAATGCGGGGGTTTTCTGTAATGAACTTTTGGATCAGGTGGTCAAAATTTCTTTTCCTTGAGTATGTTTCAGTGTTAGGTTCGGGCTTGCTTTCCGGGTATGGAGCCTTTAGTGAGGGGTCTGATTTTACCTTAGGAAGCTGTTCAGCTGCTACAACCTGGCTGTTTTTGGTTGTATTAGCAACTGTCGGAGTCTTTTGTTTTTTTTGCCCTAGCAACTCATTAAGCCACAAAGGCCAAAGAGAGGATTTTTTTTTGACACCAAAACCCTGTGATGCAGGGCCCTCGGTTTTCAGAGGATTTCTACCTGCCATATACGACTGAAACATCCTCCTTTCGTATGCCATAGCTGCCGCCTGATTTACATGCAATTCGTAGTCAGAACTCTTAAAAAGTTGCAGGTTTTTGGCAAGCACAAATCGTAAAGGTTGACAATAGGGGTATTGACCGGCAAGCTTACGGAAGTAACTTGCAGTAGCTGTGTTGAGCTTTTCGGGACGATTGAGAAAGTCCACAAATTTTTCGGAGCGCATATTCAAGGCCTTTACCAGTTCACAACGGCTTGGTTAAAAATATCCTCCACCAGAGCCTGGCTGATTAGGGTGATTGCTTCATCTTCTATTTCCGAGAGGCTTCTTGTGCTGGGATATTCCCAGAATCGGGAAAATGACCTTTCAAAATTTAAATCTGGCTGATAATGGTTTTCAAATCGCACCCTTACAGTAATGGTAAGTCGGTTCAGGGCGGCACGATCGTCGCCGGTAATGGCTACTGGGGTGGTAGAATAATCAGTGATCTGTCCTTCGAAGTGTAGGTCTCCGCCCGAAGAAACCATACGCAGGTTGGTTCCACGCAAAAACTTATCCTGCAAGGCTTCTGTAAAGCGATGACTTAGTGTAGGTTGCACAAGTTGTGCCTGGTTTGGGAATGGGCTCACGGAAAAGGTTGTGGCCTGAGGCGGTATGCTCGCTCCCGTGAAGGAATAGATACCGCACGATGCTGCTGAAAATGCCATTAAGGCTATTAAAATCCAGGGAATGAAGCGATAAACAGGTGTCATCTCCGATTATTTTGAGTAATTACAAAGATACGCATAATTAATCTTCAATATTAAAATCCCTGATTTTGCGGTAAAGTGTGCGTTCGGATATTCCCAGTTCCCTCGCGGCTTTTTTTCTACGCCCCTTGTGCTTTTGCAAAGCCTTTACGATAACCTCCTTTGTATGTATCTGCAAGGAGAGCGTTTCTTCTACTTCCTCGTGGGTTGCCTCCTCAAAGGGTTCATCCGGATCCACCGGCGAGGAATGTGAGAACTGCACCCCAACTATTTCCTGAAATGGCTCATTGCGCCCTTTTGCCTCGTTGCGGCTGTGGCCTGTAGTGGATGGCGGGGTGTCGATGGAGTAGGAGTAACCCGTATTGCTCACAATATCCTCAATAATCTTTTTCATCTCGTTTACATCGCGCCGCATCTCAAAAAGCACTTTGTAGAGCAGATCCCGCTCGCTAATTTCTCCGCCGGCTTTATCCTTTGCGGTAAGCAGCACTGGCAACAAACGATCGGCCTCCCCCACCAGATACTTTGATAAACTATCCACATCAATGATTCGGTCTTTTTCAATTACCGAAATCTGCTCCGCCAGGTTTTTCAATTGTCTGATGTTGCCCGACCATCGCTGTTCCTTTAAAAACTCTTCAGCCTGAGGGGTAAGCTTTAGTGGGGGCATACGATATTTTTCGCCAAAGTCGGAGGCAAACTTTTTGAACAGCAACACAATATCCTCTTTTCGTTCGCGAAGGGCAGGCACTAGAATGGGTACCGTATTGAGTCTGTAAAAGAGATCCTCTCTGAACTTACCGGTGGCAATGGCTTCGTGCAGATTTACATTGGTTGCAGCAACCACGCGCACATCTGTTTTTTGAACCTTAGATGAACCCACCCTGATGAACTCTCCCGACTCAAGGATTCTCAAAAGCCTTACCTGCGTAAGCAGGGGTAGCTCGGCCACCTCGTCCAGAAAGATGGTGCCTCCGTTTACCACCTCAAAATATCCTTTGCGCGCTTCGTGGGCGCCCGTAAATGCGCCTTTCTCGTGTCCAAATAATTCGGAGTCGATAGTTCCCTCCGGTATGGCCCCACAGTTCACTGCGATGTATGGGCCATGCTTGCGCGCACTTAGTTGGTGAATGATTTTTGGAAAAAATTCTTTCCCAGTACCGCTTTCTCCGGTGATCAAAACCGTAATGTCGGTAGCTGCCACCTGCCGGGCCACATCAATTGCCCGTTCGAGTTTGGGCGATGACCCAATAATGCCGAAACGCTGTTTGATGGTTAGTGTGTCTGACATATTATTTTATTGTTGTTCTAAACGGGTTGTGGGCAACTGTTGCGGTATCCCGTTCCTCTGAAAAATAACCTGTATCTGGTTAAACTATTTCTTGCCTTTACTTGTTTCAGTAACAAAGCACTCGCGATACCGGAAGGATAGTAGAAGTCTTCAACCTAAGCCCATCTCGGGTGCGTGCCGTCAAAAGCATGTCATAAAGGCAGAATTTTATACAAAGATAGCACTTTTGTGGCAGCAAAATGGGTTTGGGTTTTACCAAGGCTTTCGACCTAAATGCCAATTCCATCATCATTACCGATGTGGAAGGCATTATCGTGTATGCCAACCCGCACTTTTATGAAGTAACGGGATTCACTCCCCAGGAAGTGTTAGGTCAGAACCCCCGAATCATTAAGCACGAAGGATCGACCATTATGGTAAACTATTACCTTTGCAATTCTTTCGATATTTGTAAATTATCGCACTAAGATTTGAATCCCGTGAAGCAAAACAACACCCAGGCGCAAGTGCGCTTTCAGCGCCATACCGTTACATCTGCATTGCCTTATGCCAATGGCCCTATTCATATTGGGCATTTGGCAGGAGTGTATGTCCCGGCCGATATTTATGCCCGCTATTTGCGGCTAAAGGGCGAAGATGTTGTATTTATTGGTGGTAGCGACGAGCACGGCGTTCCTATTACTATCAAAGCCAAGCAGGAGGGAGTTACCCCACAGCAAGTTGTGGATAAATACCACAAACAAATAAAGGAGTCGTTTGAGGCTTTCGGAATTTCCTTTGATGTGTATAGCCGCACTTCAGATCAGAGGCATCATGACACAGCATCTGATTTTTTCCGTAAGCTTTACGACACCCATCATTTTGTGGAGCAGGAGAGTGATCAGTATTTTGATGAAGAACAAAAGCAGTTTCTCGCCGACAGATATATCACCGGCACTTGCCCCCATTGTGGGTTCGAAAGGGCTTACGGCGATCAATGCGAGAATTGCGGAACTTCTTTAAACGCCACAGATTTGATTAATCCAAAATCTGTTTTGAGTGGAAATCCTCCTGTGCTTAAGCTTACCAAACACTGGTTTTTGCCCTTGAACGATTTTGAGCCCATGCTCAGACAATGGATACTGAAAGACCACAAGCACGACTGGAAAACCAATGTGTATGGGCAATGCAAATCATGGATTGATCAGGGGTTGCAGCCCCGTGCTGTTACGCGTGATTTGGATTGGGGCGTGAAGGTGCCCATAGAGGGTGCTGAGGGCAAGGTTTTGTATGTGTGGTTCGATGCTCCTATCGGCTACATCTCTGCCACCCGCGAATGGGCCGAAGCAAAAGGCAAAGACTGGGAACCATACTGGAAGAGCAACGATACCAGGCTCGTACATTTTATTGGCAAAGACAATATTGTTTTTCACTGTATTGTGTTCCCTGCTATGCTGAAAGCCGAAGGCAGCTACATCCTTCCCGACAATGTGCCTGCCAATGAATTTCTGAACCTTGAAGGCGACAAAGTCTCAACCTCTCGAAACTGGGCAGTGTGGTTGCACGAATACTTGCAGGATTTTCCCGGCAAGCAGGATGTGTTGCGATATGCGTTGTGTGCTGCAGCACCCGAAACCAAAGACAACGATTTCACCTGGAAGGATTTTCAAGCCCGCAACAACAGTGAGTTGGTTGCTATTCTTGGCAATTTCGTAAACCGTACACTAGTACTCGTTCATAAGTATTTCAATGGCTGTGTCCCTGAAGTATCGCAGTTCATGCCAGAGGATCTGGCAGTAGTGGATGCGCTGAAAACTTTTCCCGGAAAAATTTCCATATCCCTGGATAACTTTCGATTCAGAGAAGCATTAGCCGAATACATGAATCTTGCCCGTTTGGGAAATAAGTACCTTACCGATGCCGAGCCGTGGAAAATTTTTCAAACTGACCCTGACAGGGTGGCCACCATATTGAACATCAGTCTGCAGCTCTGTGCCAATCTGGCCATATTGGGTGAGCCTTTTCTTCCATTTTCATCTCAAAAACTCTTTGCCCAGCTCAATCTTGAAGGCAATTTGTGGCACATGGCCGGAAATATTCATATTCTCAACAGCACTCAGGTAGTAAATGCGCCCCAACTGCTGTTCGAAAAAATAGAAGACCACCAAATTGCATTCCAGGTGGAGAAGCTGGCAAAGACCAAACTGCTGAACCAGATTGTACAGACCCCGGTGGAAGCTGCAAAAGACCCTGTATCGTTTGAAGAGTTTCAAAAGACAGATCTTAGGATTGGAACAATCCTCACCGCTGAAAAAATAGCCAAGACAAAAAAACTTTTAAAGCTCGAAGTGGATACGGGAGTGGACCGGCGCACTATCGTATCCGGAATTGCCGGGCATTTTGCTCCTGAGCAGTTGCCAGGAAAAAAAGTTGTGGTATTGCTCAACCTCGAACCCAGGGTGATAAAAGGTGTTGTTTCGCATGGCATGTTGTTGCTTGCCGAAACCCCTCAAGGCGGCTTACATTTCATTGTGCCTGAAGGGGATGTTGACAATGGTATGAAAATCAGTTAATCAACGATTCAGAAAAAACCAAGGCATTTATTACAATGGCGGTTTGTGAATTGTGATTTTCGATTAATTTTGCAGAGATTTTTCCGGCCCTGTAGTTCAACGGATAGAACGGAAGTTTCCTAAACTTTAAATACAGGTTCGATTCCTGTCGGGGCTACCGGTTTTCAAGTATTGATGTTATTGTATTGCGCAAACGAATTGTTTAATTAGTATTTCATCTGTAAAAATGAACAAGAAAGAAGGCAGGCCAAGTAAGATTGCTTACGAGCGCTATCTGAACCAACAGGGAATACCCTCCGACCTGAAAAAATCAAACGGTGGAAATGTTCCGGATTATGTGAAGTACGGAACATGGCTCAGGGTAAACAAGCCGGAGGAGTTTGAGTCAACATACCTCACCTGGAAGTCAATGATGCGCGTTACTATGAAGCTTGACGCTTGATTTGTAATTGTTTTGAAATTGTGGTCTCGTACTTTTGCTAAATTATCTGCATTTTAGGCCGTAATCCAATACTGTAAGCCACATTGGTTTTAAATTACACTGTTTTTCGGGATAGTAGTTTGGGCTGAAGTAGGCAGAGCACCTCGAAAAGTTCTCCTTTGCCCTAATTTTTTCGGCAGCTTCATCCACATTTATCTTTCCTGGAAGGTTCAATACATTTTTAATTCCCATATTTGTCAGCAAAATGCCTATGGGAAATAATTCTCTGAAAAGTCTCGTAAAGCAAACGGCCATATATGGTCTTAGCAGCATCATCGGAAGGTTGCTCAACTTCCTTTTGGTGCCGCTTTATACCCACCTGATTTTCGACACCCACGAATACGGCATCGTAACCCTCATGTATTCTTATGTAGCATTTTTGTTGGTGTTGCTTACCTATGGGATGGAAACAGCATTTTTTCGGTTTTATCAAAATCGGCCGGAATCTAAGAATCAGGTTTTGGGTACTGCACTGTATTCGTTGATTTTCACCTCTTCTTTGTTTGTGATAGCAGCCATAAGTTTCAGGGTACCTGTTTCTGAGGCCTTAGGTTTTTCGGGCAATGCCAATTTCATTACTTTGATGGCTCTGGTTGTTGGGCTTGATGTGATGACAGCTATACCTTTCGCTTTACTCAGAGCTGAAAACAAAGCCCTGAAATTTGCCACGCTTAAATTTATCAACATTGGAGTCAACATTGGCCTGAACTTGTTCTTCTTCCTGGTTTGTCCCTGGCTGCTCAAACATGGCCCTGAGTCTCTTCGTGTCTTTACGGACCTAATTTATAATCCCGAAATTGGTGTAGGCTATGTTTTTATCGCAAACCTTGTTGCAAGCAGTGTTACCTTTCTGCTGATGCTCCCTGCTGTTTTGGCACGCAAATCCTCTTTTTCGTTATTACTGATCAGGTCTATGCTGGTTTACGCCTTGCCGCTTATGGTAGCCGGATTGGCTGGAATCGCTAACGACTCCATGGGCAAAATTATGCTTTCGCAGTTGCTGCCGGCCGCTGACGCGATGTCGCAACTGGGTATTTATGGTGCAAGTTTTAAGATTGCCATTTTGGTAACTCTGTTCATTCAGGCTTACAGACTTGCTGCCGACCCGTTTTTCTTCAGCAACGCATCCAATCCTGATGCCCCTGAACTGTATGGTCGTGTCATGAAATATTTCATAGTTGTCTGTGCGTTTATTTTCCTTTTTGTTACGCAGTTTATTGGCATTATCCAGCATTTTGTGGGAGCTGCCTACCGGGATGGCCTTGGTGTGGTGCCGGTACTGCTTCTTGCTAATATCCTGCTGGGGGTGTATTTTAATCTTTCGGTTTGGTACAAGCTTTCCGGAAAGACCCATTACGGTATCTACATTTCATTAGCAGGTGTGCTGGCAGCTTTTGCCCTGAATATGATTCTGATACCCCAAATTGGGTTTTATGGTGCTGCCTGGGCTACTGCGGCAGGCTACGGAGTAATGGCCCTGTTGGCCTATCTAACAGGCACAAAGAATTTGCCTATACCTTACGATTTGTTGCGCATGGGAGCTTTCGCCGGTCTTGCAGCCGGTATTTTCTTTCTCGGAAAACTTGCCGGAAACCTGGACCCCATAGCCAGGCATTTATTGTCATTAGCCATGCTTATATCCTTCGGTCTTATTGTCTGTCTCCTCGATAAGGATATCAAAAGCACTGTTCTCCAGGTCTTGCACAGAATTAGTGGCCTGTCTGTATTTGGATACAGGAAATAGAATCCTTTTTGCGCAAAATGCAATTGAGCATTTTCTTATCAATGCTGCCTGCATCGTATTCTGCGCCATAGAAAAAAACTTTCTCTTTTTGTAACAATTTTATAAGCCTGCGTAATAATGATTTTTTTCGTTAATAGAACTAAAAAACCCAAATCGTTTTTTAGGTTTTTTTGGCAAAACAAAATAAAGGCACCGGTGTTTTAAGTCCTATATTTGCCACTTTTCAGTTATGGCAGTTATGATGTGAGGCGTTACCAAATTGGTTTGCGCTCTAAATGAGAGAGTATCAGAAATGGAAATTACAAATCGTATTGTAGAGGTCAGCAGCAGCCTTTTTCTTAAAAAGGGAATCAGAGGTTTGACAATGGGAGATCTGGCCAAGGAGTTGGGGATTTCTAAACGCACCCTCTATGAGCATTTTAAAAACAAGGAGCAGTTGCTGGAGGCCTGTCTTGATTTCTGGGAGACGGAAAAACAAAGGGTTGATATAGAAATCGCCTCAAGCAGTTCGAACCCTGTGGAGGTTGTGCACAAACATTTTCAGTATGCAGTTCGCGTGTTACCAAATGTGCACAGTAATTTTTTTGTTGACTTAAAAAGGCATTATTCTGGGCTATGGCGAAGCCGTTACCGTCTAATGGAGCGGGAAAGAACCAATCAGGTAGCGCATTTCTTTGAATTTGGTATTCGTGAGGGGTATTTCAGACCCGAAATGAATCAAGAAATTGCCGCCAAGCTATTTTTTGCACAGGTAGAAGTTTTGCATGACAATGATGTGTTTGCACCCGAAAGATTTTCCAAGGCTGATGTTATTTTAGAAATTTTAATCATTTTTCTCAGGGGCATTTGCACGGAGAAAGGCATAGTTGAAATAAACAGACTTTTTTATAACACAAACTCATAAATTCATGAATAAGAAAATTGGCCTTAGAAAGGCAATTCTGGTATTGGCAATGGTTGTTTCGGGGTTTTTTCCGGTAATTGCAGCCCAGCAGCCCGAAGGTGTTATGCAGATTACCCTGGATGATGCCCTGAGGTTAGCCCGGGAGCTGAACCCCACTCTTCGTATTGCGCAGATGGACATCGAACGCGCCGATGCAGGGATACAAGTATCCCGGGGACGGTTTCTTCCCAGCCTTTCGGTGAGTGGGGCATACACCCGAAACATTAAAACCCCTGTGATTTTTCTTCCTCCAGGCAGCCCATTTGGCGATGTACTGGAGATAGGTTCTGAAAATAGTTATATGGCTACCATTGTGGCAGGTATGCCAGTGTATAATCCGGCGCTGAATGCTGCCCTGCAAACAGCTATCGCAGAGAGGCAGCTTGCGGGAGAAACCCTCAGGGCAAGTCAGCTGGAACTTGAGTTTTTTGTTTTCTCGGCATTTATTGATGTGTTGCTGGCCAAAGAGTCTAATGATGTAATGCAAAGGAGCCTTGAGCAGGCCACCACCAGTCTGGAGTTGGTGCAAAACATGACCCGTCAGGGATTGGCTTCTGAGTTTGATTTGATACGGGCACGGGTGCAAGTGGAAAATCTTCGACCCAATGTAATGCAGGCTGCCAATGGGCTTAGGGCTGCAATCAACTATCTTAGAGCACTTATAGGGTTAGGAGAAAATCAAGAGGTATCTGTTGTGGGCAACCTCAATCAGTTGTCGGATATGTCTCTGGCCCACTTCAGCATCGAAAGCGCCAATAAAAACTTGTCAGCAAACCCCGACCTGGTGCGGCTCGATCTGCAAAGAGTGGTGCTCGATCGGCAGGTGCAAAGCATAAGGGCATCCGGCCTTCCTTCTTTGTCGCTCACCGGAAACTACAACTTCCAGGCCGAAGCAAATGACTTTCGTTTTGCCGACTACCGTTGGGTTACCACTTCAGCTGCAGGGCTTCGGGTTTCTATTCCCCTGTTTAGCGGTTTTACTATTCGCAATCAGGCGCGCCAAATTGAAATAGCCAGTCAGCAGTTGCAGTTGCAGCGAGACTACCTGGCACAAAACTTAAACATACAGTTGCAAACCATACTCAATACCATGAAAGTGGCACGCCAGAGGTCGCAAACCACCCGCGAAACGGTAAATATGGCCACCCGTGGCTATGAGATTGCTCTGGTGAGGTATTACACCGGTCAGAGTACCCTTTTGGAACTCAACGACAGTGAGATGGCGCTTACCCAAGCCCGTTTCAACCAAATACAGGCCGAGCACGAGTTTCTGCGTGCTTTGGCCGAATACAGAAGATTTATCGGAGAGCAATAATCAATATTTTTTTAATCACATAGCACAATGAAAATCAACATTGGAGTCAAAAAGGGATTACTGGCCATCTCAACCGCCATGCTGATCGCATTCTCAGGTTGCCAACCGCGCACCCAGTCCGAAAATGTGGAGCAGCAAGCAACCCTGGTAAGGGTGGAGCCGGTAAAGTCCCAAACCATAACCAACGAGCTTGAATTTACCGGTACCGTGCAGCCCTATGAAGAGGCACACTTAGCAGCATCCCAACCCGCAAGAATTGAACGCATACTTGTAGAGGTGGGCGACTTTGTGAGCCTGGGCCAGTTGCTTGTAGAGATGGACCAAACGCAAGTGCTGCAGGTACAGACTCAATATCAGTCGTTGAAAAACGATCTGATGCGTCTGGACACACTGCGCAGAATCGGGGCAGTAACCCAACAAAGTTACGAACAACTAAAGGTTCAGTATGATATTACCAGGGCCAATCTTGAGAATCTCAGGAGGCAAACACAGATCAGGGCTACCATACCCGGTGTTATCACCGGAAGGTACAATAGCCCTGGAGAGTTTTTCACCATGACGCCCGGCCCTGCAGGGAGGCCTGCTGTTGTAACCGTAATGCAGTTACGCCCGGTGTTAACCACCATCAATATTTCCGAAAGGTTCTTCCCGCTGGTGCGCAAGGGTCAATCGGCACAGGTTGTTACCGATTTGTTTCCCGGACGAATATTTCAGGGGAGAGTTTACAGGATTTATCCAACCATTGACAGGGCCACTGGAACTTTCAGGGTGGAAATCGCTGTGGAGAATGCTGACTTGGCTTTGCGGCCCGGAATGTTTGCACGGGTGTCGCTCAATATTGGGCAGATCGAAACGGTGAAGGTGCCGGCGTTGGCTGTTCTAAAGCAGGTGGGCAGCAACGAAAGGTTTGTATTTCTTGTGGAGAATGATAGTGCTGTCCGAAGAACGGTATCCGTTGGCAGAAATATTGACGACCAGCAAGAAATCCTTTCCGGCATTAAGCCCGGGGAAATCCTTGTGGTGGCGGGTCAGCACAACCTTGTTGACCAGCGTAAAGTACAGATACAAAACTAATCTATCAAAAATTAACTCCAATGAGCTTATACAGTTCTGCTGTTAAAAGACCCATAACCACGCTCATGGTGTTTGTGGCAATTGTGGCATTTGGCCTTTTCAGCCTCAGGGAAATGCCCATTGACCTGTATCCTGAGATTGACCCGCCTTTTATTAGTGTTATCACAGTGTATCCGGGTGCTGCCGCTTCTGATATCGAAACGAATGTTACCAGACCCATTGAGGATAACCTGAGTACAGTTGGCAACCTGCGTAATCTAACTTCCGTCTCTCGTGAGAATTTGTCGTCGATCACCCTGGAGTTTGAGTATGGTACCAACCTCGACGAGGCCACCAACGAAATTCGGGATGTATTGGGACGCCTGGCCCGCATTTTGCCGGAAGATATCGAAGCGCCTACTGTCTTTAAATTCAGCGCCGATATGATTCCGGTAATGATGCTTTCTGCCACAGCAAGAGAAAGTTATCCGGCACTCACCAAAATCATTGACGATGTAATCATAAACCCGCTCAACCGCATTGATGGAGTGGGAACAGTAATGCAGTTTGGCGGACCGGTGCGCGAGGTGCAGGTAAATGTCAATCCTCTGCGGCTGGAAGCCATGAACCTTACACTCGAACAGGTTGGAATGGCGCTGGCTGCTGAGAATGTGGCACTGCCGGCCGGAAATCTTCGAATGGGCCAGATAGACTACCCCCTAAGGTTTACAGGAGAATTCACAAGTAGCGACCAGATACGGGATATTATCGTGGGCAATTTCATGGGCAACCCTGTTTTTGTGCGGGATGTAGCCGTTGTAAACGACACCTTGCGCGAACTTACCATAAAAGAAACCATGGACAGGGAGAAAGGACTCCGCTTTATGGTGATGAAACAATCCGGGGCAAATACTGTGCAAATTTCCAGGGAAATTGACAAGCAGCTACCCGCATTGCTCGAAAATCTTCCACCGGATATTACCGTGGAAAAAGTGTTCGACACTTCTGAGTTTATTGTGGATGCCATCAACAACCTTACCAATGTGCTGTATTTTGCAGCAGTGTTTGTTACCCTTGTGGTGCTTTTTTTCCTTGGCAAATGGCGCGCAACCATAATTATTATCCTTACTATCCCCGTCTCGCTTATCACCGGGTTTATATACCTGTATCTCACAGGAAACTCCATAAACTTCATCTCACTCTCATCCCTTGCTATCGCAATGGGTATGGTGGTTGACGATGCCATAGTGGTACTGGAAAATATTACAAAAAAGATTGAATTGGGAGCAAGTCCCAAGGAAGCATCCGTGTATGGCACCAATGAGGTAGGTCTGGCAGTGGTAGCCTCTACTCTTACGGTAGTTGCGGTTTTCCTGCCCCTTACCATGATTGGAGGACTGATGGGTATTTTCTTCCAACAACTGGGGTGGATTGTTACTATTACAGTTTCTGTTTCTACCGTTGCAGCAATGACCCTTACGCCAATGCTTTCATCTCAACTGCTTGAGGCTTCAACAGTCAATAGAAAAGGATTGGGGCCTGACATAGGCCGCTTTATTGAATCGATTCTGGACAAAATTGACGATTTCTATCTTGCTACATTACGGATTGCTGTCAAAAACAAAGTGAAAACTTTTGCTGCAGCAGTCTTGATTTTTGCAGGCAGTCTCTTCCTTATACCTTATATTGGAACAGGCTTTTTCCCTCAAACAGATGAGAGCCGGCTGAACGCTACCATAGAATTACCACCGGGTCTCCGTCTTACAGAGAGCTTTGAGATTGCCAACCGCATACAGGATGTGATAGAGGCTAATTATCCGGAGATTGATATGATTAGCAGCAGCACCGGAACCGAAACCGGTAATGTAATGTTTGGCGGTGGGAGAGAGGGATCCAATGTGATCAACTTTATCTTCAGGCTGATTCCTGCATCTGAGCGCGAACGAACAGTTTGGGAAATAGCAGATCTTCTGCGAAAGGATATTCAACAGTTCCCTGAGGTAACCCGGTTTAGCGTTACAGCCGGACAGGGGGGATTTGGCGGTAGCCCTGTGGAGATAGAAATCTTCGGAGAAGATTTTAATACTACCTCTCAGTTTGCACGGGAGCTTGAGCAGCGAATGCAAGGAATTGCCGGTGTGCGCGATATTTTCATATCCAGGGGAGATGAGAGGCCGGAGCTGCGTATTGTTCCCGATCAGGAGAAAATGGCAATGCTGGGCGTAACAACCTCCATGGCTGCTCAAGCCATACGCAATAAAGTTGAAGGCATGATTGCCACCCGCTTTCGCGAAGGAGGAGAAGAATACAATGTAGTGGTTCGTGCGCAAGAAGAATTCCGTAATACCATAGCCGATGTGGAAAACATTTCTGTAATGAGCCGCAATGGCCGGTTGGTGCGCATCAAGGAATTTGCTACCATCCAAGAATATTACTCTCCACCTAATATCGAGCGCAAAAACCGCCAGCGGTATCTGCGAGTAACCAGCGACCTTTTTGGCCGCTCTTTGGGTGATGTTACTGCTGACATTCAAGCGCAGATTGACCAAATGGTTATTCCCCAAGGTGTGGCAGTATCGTTTGGGGGTCAGATCCGCGAGCAACAGGAAGCTTTTGCCGACCTGGCATTTCTCCTGCTCCTGAGTATCTTTCTGGTATATGTGGTAATGGCTGCACAGTTCGAATCATTCCGAATGCCATTAATCATAATGGTTTCCATTCCCTTTGCTTTTACTGGAGTGCTTCTCGCCTTGTTTGTTACCGGGATGGAACTCAATGTAATTTCCATGATTGGCAGTGTGATTCTTGTGGGGATAGTGGTGAAAAACTCTATCGTGATGATAGACTATACCAACTTGTTGGTGGCCCGCGGATACTCTGTGTACGACTCTGTACTGCAGTCCGGAAAGTCGCGGTTGAGGCCGGTTCTGATGACTACCCTTACTACTCTTCTGGCAATGATCCCTTTGGCAGTGAGCAGGGCCGAAGGTTCTGAAATCTGGGCTCCAATGGGTGTGGCAGTTATTGGAGGTCTGACTTTCTCTACATTCATTACTCTGGTTCTTGTGCCGGTGTTCTACTTTGTCTTTGGAAGTCGGAAATACCGCAAAGATTCTACACCCCGACAAATTGGTCAACTTTCCTAATACAAAATACTTTGGAAATGAAAGCAGTATATATAGCGTATAATCAGGTTTTGAGCGACACCGTTTTAAAGATGCTCGACAAACTTCAAATCCGTGGATTTTCTCTGTGGGCAGATGTGCAGGGCCGTGGAAGTTTTGCTGGCGAACCCCACATGGGCAGCCATACCTGGCCTGCCATGAATTCGGCAGTGCTTGCCGTGGTCAGTGCAGAAAAAGTCCCTGAAATACTGGATGCAGTGTCTAAGATTAATCAATTGTCAGAGCAGCAAGGAATCCGTGCATTCGTTTGGAATGTTGAGGCTACTGTATAGGCAACATTAACCCAACTTGCGTATGAAACGATACCCTGCAAAAAACTTCATTTCTTATACACAGCCTGCTGTATGTGCGCAGCGAACGGAAGACACAAAAGGAACTCTCGATGCACAGGAACTTCACATCCCATTTTGAAACCGGGCTGAACCAGATACTGGAATGGACACAAAAAAAGCGGCAGTTAAGGCCGCTTTTTTAAAATCATTCATTTTTTAGTTGAGAACAAACCTGATTGGCATGCTGAACTGTACCCTTACAGGCTGGCCTCTTTGACGGCCGGGAGACCATCTTGGCATGTTGCGAGTAACTCTGACGGCTTCTTCGTCGCAGCCGCCACCAATGCCTCTCACTATTCTCACATCGGTAACCGAACCGTCGCGCTCTACTACGAAGGTCAAAAACACAGTCCCCTGTATGCCGGCTTCGCGAGCCATTTGTGGGTATCTGATGTTTTCACTCAAAAATCGCAAGCGGGCTTCTTCTCCGCCGGGGAATGAGGGCATTTCTTCTACAATTGTGAAAATTACTTCTTCGCTGATTTCTTCTTCCTGAGCTATGCGTACCTGAGCGAATTCCCTAACTTCGGTTGTAATTGTTGCTTCCACATCAATTATAAACTCTTCATCAATCTCCACATCATCTTCTACAATAATCAACTCTGTTGCCATTGGAGGAGGTGGGGGAGGAGGGGTTTCCATACGGGTAATCGGGATGTCTTCCTCTTCAATAATTACCATATCCAATCCGCCCAAATCCCGAATTGCCCGTTCGTAAGTTCTCCATTCGAATGCTACCAAAACAGCCAAAAGTGCAATTGCTAATCCAATTTGCAGGAAAATGCGCTTTTTGTTCTCAAGGTCAGCTTTCGGTGTTTTTTTTGTTTCCATAAGTTCTTGTTGGTTTTTTGGGTTCGCTACATGCGAAAAAAACTGTTTTCAATTGGGGGTGCTAATATACTAACAAATTTTGATACCGTTTAAGCAATTTTGTTTTACCGAAAAATAATTTTCGCTTTGATTTTCAGATACAACACCCATGCAAATATCCCAAAAATCGTACCAAAAATGTTGAAAATCATATCCGAAACACTGGCTGTTCGTAAAGGGAAAAAATAATGTTGCATCAATTCTGTGGTGCTGCCCGCAAGGATTCCGGCGGCAAAAATTGCAAGATAATCACCGAGCTGTGTCCACTTTCTGCGGGTTTGTTTTGCTACTGCAAAACTGTTCAATATCGCAAAAACAAAAAACAAACCCGTGTGCACTAATTTATCCAAATGCGGTATGTCCAAAATGTCAAATCTCGTAACATACCTTGGGGGAATGCTTAGCACAGCAAAAATCAATAATACCCAAACAAAAGATGGTATGAAATATTTGACAGACATCTACCCGGATTGTAATTTGCAGAGCAAAAATGATCTGGACAATTATGCCCCAATGATTTCCCGATATTGCGCGGAAGTCAGAAGATCGTTGAGGTCTGAAGCATCAGAAATTTTAATCCGGATAATCCATCCTTGCCCATAAGGATCTTTATTAACCAAATCGGGTTGCGATTCGAGAGTTTCATTCATTTCAATGATTTCTCCCGAAACAGGCATAAACATATCTGATACTGTTTTTACGGCCTCAATTGTGCCGAAGGTTTCTTCCTTTGCAAGAAATTCGCCTACTGTATCTACTTCGATATAAACGATGTCTCCCAGTTCTTTCTGGGCGTAATCGGTAATGCCTATGATGGCTGTTTCGCCTTCGGCTTGAACCCACTCGTGGTCTTTTGTGTAAAGCAAATTGTCCGGAATATTCATGGCGTTAGTCAATGATAATTGTATTGGATTTGAGATTTCTTGTGCGCCAAAAATACAATCTTTTTTGAATCCAGTAATGGAAATTTTATCAGGTCTGCGTGCAGCTCTTTTTCAGAGCAAACCCAGATCCAATAAAGCTGCATCGCTCATGCGATCCTTATTCCATTCGGGCTCAAAAACCATATGAACATGCGCTGCAGTGATACCCTCAACTGCCTCAACTGCCATCTTCACATTCAGGGGCAACTCGTCGGCAACCGGACAGTTTGGATTAGTCAGTGTCATGGTAATATTTACAACCCCTTCGGCCGATACCGTGATTTCATAAATCAGGCCAAGGTCATAAACATTAACCGGTATTTCCGGGTCATAAACAGTCTTAATTGCTTCAACAACCTGGATTTCCTTTTGCAAGTAATTACTTCTTGTTTCCATAAGTGCTTATCTGTTGTTATTGGGCCTGTTGCCTGGCCTTAATTGCAGTTGCGTAAAGTTTCATTTGCTTTACCATATTTACCAATCCATTTGCACGGGTTTGCGACAAATGCTCTTTTAGTCCTATCGTTTCAATGAAACTTAGGTCGGCCTGAATGATATCTTCCGGAGTTTGGTTTGACAAAACCCTGATAAGCAGCCACACTATACCTTTGGTGATGAGCGCGTCACTATCTGCCTTAAACATTACTTTTCCATCGGAAAGGTAAGCTTGAAGCCACAACTGCGATTGGCATCCCTTTATCAGGTACTTCTCTTGTTTATATTCGGGGTCAATAGGCTCCAGATTCTTGCCGTTCTCTATGAGATAATTGTATTTGTCGAGCCAGTCGTCAAAAAGCTCAAACTCCTCAATGATGTTTTTTTCTATTTCCTGTATTTTCATAACGGTTTGGCGGTATGTTTTTGTTGTTGATATTGAAGCACTAACCTGTCAAGTTACACAAAAGTTTATTAGATGCAGAAACGCTGAAACCCGCACTGTCTCGGCAATAAAATATACCGCCTGTTACAAGCTGGCCGTTCTTGTCATTTATCAATATGACTTTCATTTTTGCTGCACTGTCTTTCTGTCCGTGCGTTAGAATGGGACGGGCTTGAAGGCTCTTTGGCAAAATTTGGATATAATGTTGGCTTGAGCATCTTGCCAATGTGCCTGACAGCGAAGGGAAGGTTGTGTGTTGGCCTTTTCATTTCAAAATCTCCCTTATTTTTTCATCCTCTTTTCCCTGTTCAATCAAATAACACTCTACTTTGTCATTAATCACATATTCTTCAAATGGAATCTCTGTCTGATATGCCTTAATGTTTTTGAGTTGTTTCTGCTCTGTCATTACATCGAGTACCTTCCTTTTATATGTAGTGTCAATGTTTCCGAGAAGATGCTCGCCTTTATTTTCAATGATGTAAACCAATTCCAAATGATTCTCTGCTGTCTTTTTTGCAGCTACAAAGTCAGGCCTGATTTTATTCTGCTGCCAGCCTTGTATTGAGTAACATTTTCTGTTTACTTTATTTCTGAACCACCAAAGAATCTTTTCCTGTTTATCAATTAAATCGCCAACTTTCCTTTCAAGCGTATTCATTGCTGTTACTTCAACATCTTCGAACAGATAATATTTGTAAGTGCTTGGAATTGGGCTTACTGTTATTATGTCCTCTTTTGGAACTTTGAATCCGACTGTATCATCATCGGATACTGCAAGAACAAGATTTTGTGCTTTTAATTCTTCTAAAAATATTTCTTCTTCCTGTTTTGTTTTTTCTACCTGAAACTTTTTGCATAGCTGAGAAACAATGAAACTGTAGTGTTCTTTAAGTTTTTCCTGTCCTATCTTTTCTTCAATTTGTGATAAGTATTTCGTTCCGATAATTCTCGCCAAAAATGGATTTTCAATTAATTCATTCAATCTGCGTGTTAAATAGTCAATATTTATTTCTGCTTTCCCATTGGTTTGGCTTTGTTCTTCAACAAATGATGCTTTACTCGAATCATCAAGTGTAATGGCAAATGCTTTTCGTTCTTTTGTCTCGTTGCTTAATGATTTTTCAAATTTTGTCAGAAATTCATCATTCAGTTCCAATTTTGCAAAATCAACTTTGGGTTTTATGTCGCTTTCGTAATTAAAACACCTTTTTGAACCGTTTTTGTCAATCATTAACCAAACTGGCAAATAAAATGAATTCTGAAATTTCTCGCTGAACTCTTTTTTTATTTTTACTGTTTTGGTGGCGTTTATCGCTTCATTATCCCGGAATTTCAATTTTGTAACCAAATCTTCAAGCCCTTCATTCTTAAATCCGGTTGAAACCCTATCTAAAATTTCTCTTGTATCGCCTTTAGTATAATACACATAACTCTCGTCAAGTTCTTTAACACCTGATTTTCTTGCAAAAGGTTGTCGTAAAATCCTACCGACTAATTGTGTTACGCCAGTATTTGAATTAACATTCGGGATAATTCCCAGAATGTAGGCAAATGAAAAGTCCCAACCCTCCCGCAATGCTTCTTTAGTTATGATAAATCGGACAGGGCAATCCTGCGAAAACAGGTTTACATCTTCAATATCATTTTGTGAACTTGTTTTAATGGCAATTTCATCGGGGTTTACCTCAAGGCTGACCAAATATTCTTTTACATCAAGACTATGAACCCTGCCTTTTCCTCTTTGGTCTTTGCCGGTGGCTTCCACTTGCAGTAATGCTGCCGGGCGGATATAAATTCCATTGTCTTTTTGATATTGTTTGGCGGTTTCTTCTAATTTTTCCCGATGCTCTTTTATTTCTTTTACCATCGCTTTCCAGTCATTTTCCTGCCGACTGATGGGTGGGAGTATATGCATATCGAGTTTTACCATTTCCTCCTCTTTAAGTTCAAGTCCTGTAATAGTAACCAAAACATTCATTTCGGCTTTTGGAGTAGCCGAAAAACCAAGAACAAATTCAGGGTTTAAACTATCAATTGTTTTTCGTGCATTTTCAGAAAATACCTTATGAATTTCATCAATGATTATGAAAGGTTTTGAAATACGGATTGCGTTTCCAAGACTTGTCATTATTAAAGGTTGCTCTGTGCCAAGCGGTGAAATATAATCAAGATTTGGAACTTGCTTTAATAACTGTTCGTGTAAATCGTATCGATTATCGGCAGGGAAAAAGCTATCATACCCGCCGCTGTCCTGAAAAACTTTTAACGCTTCTTTTCCATTGGTTCGACTGATTGACTGAATCATAACAAACAGAACAACCAAATTTTCTTCAATATCATTGGTTGTTAATCGTTGTCCTTTTTCCAATATAACAGTTCGGTTACCGCTGCATTGGTCTAATAACTGGCGTAACGGATTTCCTTTATCCCTGATTTTTTGAACGGTTTGGCTGTAAATGGTTTCGCTCGGTACAATCCATACCACAAGCCCCGTGCGTTTTTGGGCAAAAAGGTTTTGATATTCACGGATGGATTCAACGGCAAGCAATGTTTTTCCGCCACCAGTCGGGACTTTAATTATCATTCTGGGATAATTGCTTCCCAGTCCATTTGTACATCGGTCTTTATATTCCAGACTGCTTGTTTGAAAAGTTGTTTGCACCCAATTCAAAGTATGACGCATATTTTCAGGCAATGCCTGTTTGGCAATGTCAAACGATGTTTTGGTATCTCGGGCAGTTTGCAGAAACTGCCTGAGTGCATTAACAACCTTTATCTGATATTTTTTAAGGTACATATTATTTCTTTTTGCCTAATTTTTTTATATCAGACTCAAGGCTTTTCATGGCTTCTTTGTCGGATAATTCAATTTGTTTTTTATTGAATTTTTCAAATTCCTTCTCAGCCAAATCCATTGCCAACTGATGTGAAATCCTTCCGGCATCAAGTAGAATTTGCTTTTCATTTAAAGTTAGAAAGTCGTGCAATTTCTTTTCCCAGTCAGCCATATACATGGGTTTACGGTTGCGTGCCTGCAATTCGGCAAAGCTAAGGTACTGGTCAACAATCAGGTTTAATTCGGTTAGTTCATCCTGCGATAAATAATTTTTAGCAACCGAAACATCCGTTTTTCTAATTCTTCCCTTCGGACTGTTTTTCCATGAAGTCAATCCCATGTTTGGATTATCTGCGTTTGCCCTGTTAAATATTACTTCGGCTGCTGTATGTCCGTGAATTGCCCAGTGCATTTTGTTTTGCACCGAAGCGAAAAATAGTTGTGCCTGCTCGCTGTTAGGCGAATAATCAACGCTTGTTGCATAAATATCTTTGATTTTGGCATAAAATATTTTTTCTGAACTGCGTATGTCCCTTATCCTTTCAAACAGTTCCTCAAAATATTGGTTTGTATGCCCGGTTTCTTTTAACCGATCATCGTTCAGCACAAAACCTTTAATTAAAAACTCTTTGAGTTGTTGGGTCGCCCAAATCCTGAACTGTGTCCCACGGTGTGATTTTACCCTGTACCCGACCGAAATTATTACATCAAGGTTGTAATAATTGGTTTTGTAATTTTTACCATCAGTTGCAGTTGTCAAGTATTCCTTGACAACTGAAACTTCCTTTAATTCACCTTCCTGAAAAATATTCCGTATGTGCAGGCTGATGTTTTGCTTTGTAGTTTGAAACAATTCTACTATTTGCGCCTGGGTGAGCCAAACTGTTTCATTTTCCAAACGGACTTCCACTTTTGTTTGTCCGTCTTCAGTTTGATATAGCAGTATTTCAGTATTTTTTATCATTAGTAAAAAGTTTTCTCTTAAATTCAGGTTTCTTGCCAAAATTTAACAAAAGTCCAATTTCCTTATCCGTGGCTTTCAAATAATTAATTAGCTGCAATTCATGTTCTTCAACAATACTCTCGGCAGCTTTCAATTCAATGATGATTATATCTTCTACGATGATATCCGCAAAGTATTCTCCAACAAGTTCCTCATTATAATAAACTTTAATAGGTTTTTGTTTTTCAGTTTTGATACCATTCTTTCTCAATTCAATCATCATGGCATTTTCATAAACCTTTTCAAGAAAACCAAAACCGAGTGTATTATAAACAATATAAAAGCTGTTTAAAATATTACTGGTTAATTCTTTATGCAATAGTTCATTCATATTATCATATCATTTTTAATCGCACACCGATTACACGGATTAGACAGATTTTCACTGATTTTATCCGTAATTATCTGTAGTATCAGTGTCATCCGTGTTCTATTCATATTTCCTTTGAAACAAATTGTAAGGAATACCAACATATTCAATCTGATTATCGGTTAAATATTCTTCATCTAAAAAGCATGAAGGGGCATACACAATCCGCTTTTTGCCCGGCTGCTGTGTTTTTATTTTCTCGGCAAGTGTTAGGTTAAGAGCAAGGCGGGTAAGCGTTTCGTAATCTTGTTTGTAAACCAAATAAATGACTTGCTTCCCATACTCGCCTACATAAAAATCTGCTTCATTTATTTTATCTTCGGCTTCAAGGTTTTCGCCTGTGCACAGGTAATAAACATATTTAGCAAATTGTTGATATGTTGGCAATTCCCCTGCCAGCATGGTTTCGGCATCAAGTGGAATGCCAAGTCGGTAATATTTAAAACCCGAATCATAACCATACTTGTCAATGGCTCGTTTTACTCTTTCCTTAGTAATATCTTTGCAAATGTTTTTGTTGGGTTCGGCCTCTGAATTTTCGGACATTTGAACCATTATACATTTGCGGTTTCCACCATCTTCTTTGTTGAGTTCCATTACTGCGTGCATTGTCGTTCCCGAACCAGCAAAAGAATCCAAAATGATATCATCATTTACTGTGCATAAATTCATTAAGAATTTTATTAAAGAAACAGGCTTAGGGTACGGAAATGAATTTGGGCTAATTAGGTCTTCAATTTCTGAAGATGCTGTTTCGTTTGAACCAACATTGTCCTTTGTTTTATTAATCAAGGGGGATAAAAGTTTTTCCTTTATAAGGTTTGTTGGTGCTTTATAGCCTCCTTCATCAACTCGTATGAAACGAATTGCAAATTTTTCAGATTTAATAATGAAAGTAGTCCCTTTTTTAATTTCATCTTCTAGAGTTTGCTCTGTCCATTTAAATTCAGCTGAAATTTTTATATCCTTATCAGATTTACCGTTTTTGACATTTATACTTTCAATTAATTCAACTCTATCAAATTCGCCAGCATCATATTTTCCATCAGGTAGTTTTAAAAAAACCTTTTCTTTTGGAAATGTTAATTCCCGTATTTTATTACCTGTATTTAAAAGTGGTTGGTCTCCACCATCTAATAATTCCCCCCTGTATTTATTGGCTGTTTTTTGATTTTCATAACAAAGTATATATTCATTTGTTTGTCTAGATTTAGAAGACAAACCTGGAGGTGTGTATGTTTTTGTCCAAGAAAATATTTCAACAAAGTTTTCTTCTACAAATATTTCATCCATTAATGATTTTAAATGATGAAGTTCGACTTCATTAATGTTTACAAAAATGACACCACCAGCTTTAAGTAATTCCTTTAGTAGCTTTATTCTTGGCGATAACATGCATAGCCACTTATCATGCCTTGTTAAATCATCAATTCCAACCTCCTTTCCAATCCAGTCTTTAATTAAGGGACTATTGACATTATCATTATAAATCCAGCCTTTCCCTTGTCCATTATCATTTCCTGTGTTATAAGGCGGGTCAATACAAATACATTTGATTCTTCCTGCAAACTGTGGCAAAAGTGCTTTTAATGCAATAAGGTTGTCGCCCTCAATTATCATATTCCCGTTTGCCTTTTCGGGTTGGTAATGCAGTTCGGGTACTTCGTCCAATGTATGAAACGGAACTCCTAAATGGTGGTTCCAGATTATATTTTTCCCTTTGAATTGGAGTGTTGGCATTGTTTATTCGTTTTTATCAGTTTTATATCCAATTGGTTTTCTCGGTGTATCTGTTTTTTGGTGCAATGCGTCCAGTTTGTCAAGTAAAAACTTGAAAGCCTTGTTGAGTTTGGCATCGAGTCTCAGAATTTCCTTTTTCAGTTCCTTATTTTCTCTCAATAATGCTCTGTATCTGGCAAAAGCACGCATAATTTCAATATTGATTTGAATAGCTTTTTCGGAACGCAATACCGATGATAGCATTGACACGCCTTGCTCAGTAAATGCTAATGGATTAACAGAAGAATGTTTTAGCAATGCTAACCGGTCACAATTTGTGACCAGTTCATCTTTCTCATTTTTAGTGAGCTCAAACATAAAATCCTCAGGGAACCTTTCAATATTTCTTTTAACCTGTTGTTTTAATGCCTTTGTTGAAACACCATATAAAATTGCCAAATCAGCATCAATCATTACCTTGAATCCTCTGAAATGGAATATCAGTGTCTCGTATTCCGGTTTAATTAAACTATTCATTTTTTCTATTTTTCATATATTTTAATTGCTTCTCAGCAACCTTTAATGCTTCAAGCCCAAAATCTTCGTCTGCCAATTCATAAAGTACCCTTTCACTCAAAAATTCAATTACGAGTTTGTCGGCATTAGCTTTATATAGGTCGGATAATTTTAGAACCATTTCTTTTGAGAATTTTCTCTCTCCGCGTTCCATTTTGCTCAATATTGCCACATCAATATCGGTTTGCATAGCAGCTTTTCTCAATGATAATCCTGCTTGCTCTCTCAATTCTCTTAATTTCAATCCTAGTGTTGACATTTTATGTGTTGACTATTTTTGTCAAAGATATTACATTTTTTAATTATTGGGTTCTGAAGATTTCAATTATTTATCAACAGTTTATTATCAGAAGGCTGGTCGGCAAGAATAGCATGTGTGTTGCTGCGAATGGACGGTTACGGTACAAATCATATCATCTCTAATCGCACACCGATTACATGGATTAGACAGATTTTCACTGATTTTATCCGTAATTATCTGTAGTATCAGTGTCATCCGTGTTCTATTCATATTTCCTTTGAAACAAATTGCAGGGAATGCCAGTCAGAATTTGCTTTATACAGTTCAGTCAATTTCTCCTGTCCTTGCCTAATGTCTTTGGCTTGCATGTAACAAACCATAAAATTTAGTTTAAGAAGACCGGAAAAGCTTGACCGCATTATGCCTGTGAAAGCCGGGCTTCGTCTTCACTGGAAAGATTGAGGTCTTTTGCCACTTTAAACCGTGAGGGTCTGTTGAGGGTAAGAAATAGAAGCCCAATAGCCACAAGCAGCAGCATATCTGTATTTTTGGTGATTACAAAACCAATTGTTGCGAACAACACTGCAATCAGAATCAGAGCGAACCGCAAGATTATAGCTTTCGAATAATGCTCAAGAAGTATCTCCAGAGGATTCTCCCGGTTCAACAATTTTAATCTTCTTTGCGGCAGTGCATGAGATAATGGAATCAAAATCAGCACCATGCCGATTGCAGCATACGAAGCTAAGGTAGCAATAGTGGAACTGAATTGGTAGGTATCGCCCAATCGGCTGACAACCAACGACCCCACGCCTGCCAGCAACAGGCCTGATAAAAACACAAAGGTGTAGGTGCGCTGAAGTTTTTTCTGTATTTCTGCGGGTTTGGGGCTTTTTTCCATAATCTGAAGATTAATTTAAACAAAGAGTTTGCGAATTTTTGCCAACGATTCCACAAGGTAGTCCACCTCCTGCAAGGTATTGTAAACTCCAAATGATGCCCTGACGGTTCCGGGTATTTGCAGGAGTTCCATGAGAGGTTGGGCGCAATGGGTTCCGGTACGCACGGCAATCCCCATTTTGTCGAGAATTGAGCCGATGTCGTACGGATGAATGTCGGTAAACAGAAATGAGACCACTCCGACCCTTTTTGCCGGGTTACCTACGATTTTCAGGTTTTCGAGAGTCTCCAATTGTTTGATTGTGTGTTGCAACAAATTGTTTTCATGTTGGGCGATAATGTCGTGCCTCAGATACGATACAAACCGCACGGCAGCCTCCATTGCCAAAACATCGCCCACATTGGGAGTACCCGCTTCGAATTTAAAGGGCAGTTGGTTGAATGTGGTTCCACTAAAACGCACTTCTTTAATCATTTCGCCTCCACCCTGATATGGGGGCATTTGCTCGAGCCACTCTTCTTTGCCGTACAGAACGCCAACCCCCATGGGGCCATACACTTTATGTGAAGAGAAGCAGTAAAAATCGCAATCCAGAGCTTTAACATCTACCTTCATGTGCGGTACAGCCTGGGCGCCATCAATGAGCACCGGAATGCCTTTTTGATGGGCCTTCGAGATAATTTGCTCTATGGGGTTTATTGTGCCCAGGGCATTGCTTACATGTGTTATTGCAACAATTTTGGTCTTTTCGTTAAGCAGTTCATCCAGCCCATCCAATATCAGTTCCCCGTCTGAATTTACGGGTATCACCTTTAATATGGCTTTGCGATCGGCACATGCTATTTGCCAGGGAACAATGTTGGAATGGTGTTCCATGGCCGATACCAAAATTTGGTCTCCCTCTCTTACAAATTTTTTTGAAAAGGAGGAGGCCACTAAGTTTATGGACTCTGTTGTTCCGCGTGTAAAAATGATTTCGTGGCTGTGGGATGCGTTCAAGTAGTCTTTTATGGTGCTGCGGGCTTCCTCGTATGCCTCTGTAGCCTTAAGGCTCAGATAATGCGCACCCCGGTGAATGTTGCTATTCTCCTTCTGATAAAAAGAATTCAGCCTGTCAATTACCATTTGGGGTTTCAGCGTGGTAGCCGCACTGTCGAAATAGACCAGTTGGTGCCCGTTCACAGTTTGGTGTAATGATGGGAAGTCGGCTCGTAACTGCTCTAAATTTATTCTCATGTAGCAACTGTTTGTTGTTTTTTCATTACGATAGTCCAAAATTAAGACAGATACATCATATTTCCCATCAGAATGCAACTTTATAAGCAATCATTGGTTTTGCATTTTCTCTGTGGGGCAATCCCCGGCCAAAACACACAGCATGACTATTTGCCCGCTGAATAATACAATCTGGGCGGCGCCTTCCTACAAAATTATAATTTACTCATATCGAGATTAAATGTTGCCGGTATATTATCGCTGCAATGGAGCACGCATTGGTCGCAGATGGATAGTTCTCCTTTGAGTCTTTTATCCACCATATTGGCTATTCGCTGGCGAAGGGGTTCGATGGATATTTTTTTCACCACTTCGTCGGCAAACGCGTGCATGAGCAACTGCCTGGCCGATTTTTCGCTAATGCCCCTTGAGCGCAGGTAAAACAGGGAGTTTGCATCGAGCTGACCTATTGTTGCGCCATGGCTGCACTTAACATCATCCGCGTAAATTTCTAAATGGGGCTGAGTATTTACCTTTGCCTGAGGAGTAAGTAGAAGATTTTTGCTGTTCTGATAAGCCTGTGTGCGCTGAGCATCCCTATGCACCTTTATTGCTCCACTAAACACTGCCCTGGCTTCATCATCCAGAATTCCTTTGAAAAGCTGATTGCTATGGCAATCAGATGAGGCGTGGTTTGCCAATATCTGGTTGTCCACAAATTGATTTCTGTCAACCAGATACAACCCGCTAATATGTGCCTTTGCACGGGGCTCAGCCAGGTCGAGGGAAACGAAATTGCGGGTGAAGCCTCCATTGAGCGTCATAATATTGCTCGAAACCTCGCTATTGGCGTGCAATTTGAAATATGTGGAAGTGAACAGGGCGGAATTCTTGCCTTTGTTTTGCACTTTGTAATGGTCAATTTTTGCTCCCGGCATTAAGAACACTTCTAATACGGCATTGGTTAGCGAGGGGGTGTGGGACAGGGCATGATCGCAATGCACCAAAGAAAGTTCTGAGTCCTGCTCTGCAATCACAAGACTGCGGGGCTGAATAAATACCGGCAATGAAGAATCAACAATGTTAATGAGTTGAATAGGCTTTTCAACCTTTACGCCTTTGGGAACATAAAAGAATAGCCCGTCCTGAATAAAAGCAGTGTTGAGTGCCACAAAGCCTCCCTTTGTTGCAGAGGATGCCTTGCCTATGTGCTTTTCAACCAAATTGGGATACTCCTCAATGGCTTTTGCCAGGCTTCCAAACACCACACCGTTGTCGAGCCTTGTTAGGGGAGTGGTTTGATACACATACCAGCCATTGAGCAGTGTAACGCTAAAGGTATCGAGGTTGTTTACTTCACAACTGAAAATGGTGGAAATATCGAATTGCCGGCTCTGGTTTCTGAAATCGAAACCATACTCCCGTTGTATCAATGAGGAAATGTCGGTAAACCTCCATGCCTCCATTTTGGAATTGGGGAAGCCTGAAAGAGAAAATTCTTCAATAGCGCTTTGTCTGAGCCTGTCAAGGGATTGATGCCCCGATTCGATAAAAATATTTCGGTTCTGCTGAAAGAGGTTTTCCAGAATCTCTTTCTGGTTTAAGATATTTGGAGAGTTGCTCATGGATACAGATTGTTTAAGAGGGAAAACCCGGCTTATGGTTTAATTAGTGGCATAGTCGCCGTTAGCTCCCTTTTTGATCAACTCATAACCATTTTTTTCCAGTTCGATCGCCAGCTCCTTGCCTCCGCTTTTTACTATTTTGCCGTTAAACAGCACATGCACAAAATCCGGCACAACAAATTCAAGCAGCCTTTGATAATGTGTGATTATGATGGTAGCGTTTTGGGGCGACCGCATGCGATTCACTCCGTTCGCCACCACTTTTAAAGCGTCTATGTCAAGCCCTGAATCGGTTTCGTCCAGAATAGCCAGCTTGGGTTCGAGCATGGCCATCTGGAATATTTCGTTTTTCTTTTTTTCTCCCCCCGAGAATCCCTCGTTCACCGACCGGGTGGTAAGTTTTGAGTGAATTTCCACCATGTTTTTTTTCTCCTCCATCAATTTGAGAAACTCGCCTCCACTCAGAATGGATAACCCTTTGTGTTTTCTCACCTCATTGATGGCTGTTCTCATGAAGCTGGCCATACTTACCCCGGGAATTTCTACCGGATACTGAAAACCCAGGAAAATTCCTTCCCTAGCTCTAAGCTCAGGTGCCATTGCCAGCAAGTCTTGCCCCAGGTAGCTAATCTCACCACTGTCAATATTGTAATTGTCCCTTCCGGCAATAACGGCTGCAAGGGTGCTTTTGCCCGAACCGTTGGGGCCCATTATGGCATGCACTTCGCCCGATTTTACCTCCAGGTTGAAATTCTTTAAAATGTTTTTTCCTTCTATCGAAACGGAAAGGTTTGTAATGTTTAGCATACAGAATAAAAAGTCGTGAAATAATTATTAACCCACACTACCCTCGAGGCTTATAGCCAAAAGTTTTTGTGCTTCTACTGCAAACTCCATGGGCAACTTACTGAGTACCTCTTTGGCGTAACCATTTACAATGAGTCCGATTGCGCTCTCGCGGTCTATTCCTCTTTGAAGGCAATAAAACAATTGATCTTCCGAAATTTTGCTTGTGGTGGCTTCGTGCTCCACTACCGATGAATTATTGCCTACCTCTATATAGGGGAAAGTGTGTGCACCGCATTTGTCGGTCAGCAGCAGGGAGTCGCATTGTGTGAAATTGCGCGCATTCTCGGCATTGCGGGTTGTTTTCACAAGCCCCCTGTAACTGTTGTTGCTATGGCCGGCTGATATGCCCTTGCTGATAATGGTGCTGCGGGTATTCTTGCCCAGATGGATCATTTTGGTGCCGGTGTCGGCCTGCTGGAAATTATTGGTAACAGCTACAGAGTAAAACTCCCCGGACGAATAATCTCCTTTCAGAATCAGGCTGGGGTATTTCCATGTAACAGCCGAACCTGTTTCTACCTGAGTCCATGATATTTTCGAGTTGTTGCCCAGACAGATTCCCCTTTTGGTAACAAAGTTATACACCCCTCCTTTTCCCTGCTTATCGCCGGGCCACCAGTTCTGAACCGTAGCATACTTCACCTCGGCATCTTTGTGGGCAACGATTTCCACAATTGCTGCGTGTAGCTGGTTTTCATCCCGGATGGGAGCTGTGCAACCTTCCATATAACTCACATAACTGCCTTCGTCGGCAATGATCAGTGTGCGCTCAAACTGCCCCGTGTTGGCGGCATTGATTCTGAAATAAGTGGACAGCTCAAGGGGGCTTCTCACTCCCTTTGGAATAAACACAAACGAACCATCGCTAAAGACAGCGGTGTTGAGCGCGGCAAAGAAATTGTCGGTATAAGGCACCACAGTCCCTACATATTGTTTTACCAAATCAGGATACTCCCTTACAGCCTCGCTAAAGGAGCAAAAAATCACCCCTTTTTCGGCGAGTGATGCCCTGAATGTGGTTGCCACCGAAACGCTGTCCATCACGGCGTCAACTGCTACTCCTGCCAGTGCCTTCTGCTCTTCGAGCGGAATGCCTAGCTTCTCGAATGTCTCGAGCAATTCGGGGTCCACTTCATCAATGCTATTATATTTTGCAGACTTTTTAGGCGCACTATAGTAAATCATATCCTGATAATCTATGGCCGGATACGACACATGAGCCCATTGGGGTTCCTTCAGGGTGAGCCAGTGCCTGTAAGCTTTCAGACGGAACTCGAGCATGAATTCAGGCTCGTTTTTCTGTAAGGAAATAAATCGGATAGTATCTTCGGACAGCCCTTTAGGTGCCTGATGCATCTCAATATCGGTATAAAAACCGAATTTGTATTCTCCTCCGGTTACCTCGTCCAGTATGTCGTTGGTTTTATCTTCCATAAAATCAAAAATTGAGCCGTACTGCCGTTTTTTTGTTGAAGCAGCTCATTTACCGGAACCGCTACTTATTTAGAAGCAATTTAAATTAGGCTGCAAAGATACTAAAGCTAACTTGTTAATGCAAACATCCTACTGCAAACATTTGTTTGAGAAGAGAATGAAAAATTTTCGGATAAGTAAAGTTAACAGATTAGAGTTAATCTAAAACAGTAGTAATTCTAATTTAACTTCCATTGTTTTGGGTAATGCCATTCTTGACCATGAGTCAATCATGTGGGGTGCCAAATTGGATAGAATCCGTTCTGTATTTGTAATGGCTTTTTTTCATGGATTTAAGCCTTCCTGAAATTATAATTGAATGCATTGAGAATGAGTCGCATTACGATCTGCCGTAATATGTTTTGCAGAGGTCGTAGAGAGCTTGATTTTCAGTAGGGTTTTGGCTGAATCGGCAAGGCAAGTCTTTTCGGTATTGAAAATATCGCCCTGTAACTTTTTGCAATGCCATTTCAGTGGCGACCCAAACGGGAGTGTCGGCACCTATGCGCGGTGGGTCGGGGAAACTAAATCCCAGATTAGTACTAAGTTTTGAGGTGATCTCGCCCGGATGGCAGCTGTTTACCGTTATATCGAAGGGTTGGTACAAAGCGGCAAAATGGGCACTGAGCATTCTGTTGGCTTGCTTGGATTGCCTGTAGGCAGAGTCGTTGTTGTATCGCCGGCGCTTAAATTCCACATCGCTCATGTCGAGGCCACCGGCATAAAAGCTGACCACATTCACTATGCGGCCGCCCGCATTCATTTTAGGTCGCAGATATTCTGTCATCCACATATATCCCAGCACATTGGTGGCCCATTGCATCTCAATTCCTTCCGGGGTTTCGAGGCGCGCAGGTGGGGTTGTGCCGGCATTGTTGATCAGTACATCAATGCTGCCTTCCAGCTCATTGGCAAACTTCCTGATGTCCGATTCCCGCGACAGGTCGGCAATTGCCGGTTTTATCCGATGATTGCCGGTCAGTTTTTTTATTTCTGAGCAAACTCTTCCGATAGACTCCCTATCGCGTCCCAGCAAAATCAAACTCCAATCTTTTTCGGCAAGCATTTCAGAAATGGCCTTGCCGATCACTCCATTAGCACCGGTTATCAAAGCAGTTTTTTGCATAAAATGTCTTTTTGGTAATCAAATCCAAAGTTAAAAAAGGAAAATTATTTGTACACTATGCCCGGAAAGCTTTGCAGCAGCATAATAATTACAGTAACTATGTTTTGTTGATAGGAACTGTGGTTGTGACGCCGGCTATGTGTAAGGGCCTATTCTCAACATCAGCGAATGAGGATTTCTTCTCCCTGCTGAATCCGCAGCCCGGGTTTTGCACTTTGTTTTACAATTCTTTGTTCTGGCTTTTTTGCATTTCCTCAAGTATTCTTTTTAACTCGTCTTCGGTAATTTGCAATACGGACTTGCAAACTCCTATGAGGTAGGTGGCTCGCTTTACCTTTTCAGTGAGACTGTCAACAGAAATCTCGCTGTTTTCAATTTCTGCAAGCAGGCTTTCGAGTTCTTCTAACGCCTGGCTGTATGTAATGTCAGGATTCATGTTTTGTATGGATATGTTGAACTGTGCTGTCAAATTCTCCGTCGTGCAGGCGGGTGGTTACCGTTTCGCCGGGTTTAATCATTTGGATGCTCTTCATGGCAAACCCATTGACCATTGTAATTGAAAATCCCCTCCTCAGGATGTTCTCCGGATTTAGGATGTTGATTTTATCCTGGTAGTGGGATAGATTTATTTGCTGATTCTTAATGTAGCGCAAAGCAGTATTGCAAATCCGGTTTTTCATGTGCTGTGTATTTGCCTGATGGGTCTTTACGGCCTGCATTGAAAATGAACCCAGCAAACCGGTTGTGCGCCGTATTCTTTGTTTTTCCCGTTCTAAAGTAGCTGAAGTAATCCGGATGAGGCTCGAACTTACATGCTCAATGCGTTTGTCGTAATCCTGGAAACGACCAATCAGGAAATATGCTACATCTGTTGGGGTTACCTTGTTTTGCCATGCAACTAATTCGGTGATTGTCTGATTGGTAGCGTGTCCAATACCTGTAATCACCGGTATTGGGAATGTGGCTACTTCCCGCGCCAGTATAAAGTGGTCGTAGCAATGGAGTCCCACATCGCCGCCTCCGCCCCTAATGATGGCCACTGCGTCAAACAGGTGTGCCAATGGCCTTATTTTGCGCAATTGGGAGGTAATGCTTTCTACTGCCTTGTCGCCTTGGAGCATTGCCGGGAACAGGTAATGCCATATCGAGTATTTGTCGTGGTGTTGCGATAGAATTTGCAGCCAGTCTTGATATCCTTTGCTGGTCTCCACCGAAATCACCGCAATTTTTCTAATCAGCAATCCTATGGGCCGGGATTTGTTTATACCAAATACTCCCTCTGCATTCAGCTTCTCAATGGTATTTTGCTTCTCCAGAGCCATTTGGCCTAATGTGAATGCGGGTTCTACCGATACAATCTGCAGAGAAAGCCCGTAAACGGCATGGTAGGTAATGGTTGCCTGAAAAAGTATTGCCATCCCTTCGCTCAAGGGCCTACCGGTAATTTCCAAAAACTGCTTGTTAATATTCTTAAAGTCGCCTGCCCAGATCGTTGAGCGAATTTGGGCCACTATCTGATCTCCGGATTTTTCTACCAAATCGGGGTAGCAGTGCCCACTGCGTGGATACAAGTTCAGCTTGGCTATTTCTGCTTTTATCCAGTATTGTCCTGAGTAGGTGCGTTCAATAACAGAACGGATGCTCCTGGAAAGGTCGCTGAGGGAGTAAAATTTTCGGGTTGGTTCCATGCCTGAAATGTACAAAAAAACTTCATTCAGGCAAAATTTCAATTTTTTTGTCCCAATTTTTTATTGCCCTTTACTGAAGGGAAAACCGGGTGGGGTCGGTCGCGATCAGGACGATGAGGCTTCCTTTACGAAGAGGTTGAAGCCCTTTCCATGCACATTAATCAGCTCTACGCCTTCATCATCTTTCAGATATTTGCGAAGTTTGGCGATATACACATCCATGCTTCTGGCATTGAAATAATTATCGTCGAGCCAGATTTTTTGCAAGGCTTCAGAGCGGTCCAGGACGCCGTTCACCCTGTCGCACAGCATCTTAAGCAGTTGTGCTTCCTTGGATGTGAGTTTTTCTTCGCAATTTTCAAATTTTAATGTTTGGCGCACAAAATCGAATAGATACCTGCATTAAAAATGCATCCCCATAGCGGTTTAATACGGATGATCCTCTCTGGGCCTTCGTAGTTTATTATCTTATTTCTATCCCTGTTTTCTTGATTTCATGCACAAAAGGATTATCAGAAATCAAATCCTGCCTGGATAATGGATGCGGTTCAATCCTTGAATCAAACTGAGAGGCTAATAACATTAATTGAACTTGAATATCGAATTTGTCAGAATCCTTGAGATTATCAATGATCAACGCAATATCAATATCACTTTCGGGTCTTTGATTGTTTTTGGCAAATGATCCAAATAAATAAGCGGTCACAAATCCTGGTGTTTGGTTTGCAACGGATGTAATATATTGGCGGATTATATTATCAGTTTTTTTATCCACTGTCTGTTTGTTTTTAAGTTTTCAATCCAGATTGCCGTAAATTCAGGTGTACATTTTTGTTGAAAACTCATTTTATAATCGTCATACCGGGCATTAATATTGAATGCTGTAACGGTCACTAAAAACAATTTTTGTTCATCAGTTAATTCAAGATTGCATTTTTCTGCAAGTCTAAGCAAATTGTGGATAAAAGGAGGATAATCATTGTTTGTTTTTACGAACAGTGCTTTTAACAGTTTTTCTATCATCAGATGACCAACAAATAAAGCCCAATTGAATTTTTTATTTTCAAACAGGGTAATCATTGTATCAAAGTCTTCATCTGAGCTTTCAGACCAATACTTAATCAACTTATCCTTACCAAAATCCTTTTGTTCCATTGTTCAAATGTACAAAAATCTGTTATTAGAATAGCTTATCTCGAATTCCATGCTGCAACTCATGCTACGCATAAGAAATTCGTATCGCTTAATATGGATTTAATGCCCTTTACTGAAGGGAAAACCGGGTGAGGTTGGTCGCGATCAGGATGATGATGCTTCCTTCACAAAGAGTTTGAAACCCTTTCCGTGCACATTAATCAGCTCCACATCTTCATCATCTTTCAGGTACTTACGAAGTTTGGCGATATACACATCCATGCTTCTGGCATTGAAGTAATTATCGTCGAGCCAGATTTTTTGCAAGGCTTCTGAGCGGTCCAACACTCCGTTCACCCTGTCGCACAGCATCTTAAGCAGTTGAGCCTCCTTGGATGTGAGTTTTTCTTCGCTATTTTCAAATTTTAATGTTTGGCGCACAAAATCGAAAACATACCTGCCAATATGGAAAAGGGTTTTTTCGGTATCGGCCGACTCTAATGGATTTGCTCTGCGATAAATCGCATTGACGCGGAGCAACAACTCTTCCATGCTGAAAGGCTTGGTAATATAGTCATCTGCTCCTATTTTCAGGCCTTCAATTACATCTTCCTGCATGGATTTTGCCGTCAGGAACAGTATGGGAATCTTTTTGTCGGTTTTTCGGATGTCTTTTGCCAGCGTAAAACCGTCTTTAACGGGCATCATCACATCGAGTATGCAAAACTGAAAACTTTCCTTCAGGAAAATTTCAAATGCTTCCTGCCCATTTACGCATAGTCGGGTGGGGTATCCCTTTGCTTCGAGATATGCTTTTAAGATTGTGCCCAAATTGGGATCGTCTTCTGCAAGCAAAATTTTAATCCTGTGCTTTTCCATTGTTGCCTGTTTATGATTTACATAACAAGTTAGCCGACTTTGCCATTTTCACAAGGTAGAGTAACACTAAACCTTGATCCTTTTTTTAATTCGCTCTGAACAGCTACCTTGCCGCCGTGTTTATGTACAATTGCATTCACATACCAAAGTCCTAAACCAAATCCTTTCACATTATGCACATTGCCGGTGGGCACCCTGTAGAGGTTTTCGAAAATCTTTTTCTGGTTTGCCTTGCTGATCCCTACGCCATTGTCTTCCACATGCACCACTATATTTTGGTCGATGTTTTCGGTTGTAACAACCACATTAGGGTTTGCATCCGTGTATTTTATGGCATTGTCAAGCAAATTTACGAAAACATTGGTCAAATGCAACCTATCGGCGTATAATGTACTGTAATTGGCATTACAGTTGACAAATATCGTGCCGTTTTTTGCTTCCAATTGCAGCTTAATTTTTTCCACAATGTCCTGTAGGAGCATATGGATATCCATAGGGGCTTTTTGTATCTGCAACTTGCCTTTTTCAATTACCGCTGTTTGCAGTACCTTCTCTGTCATCATGCCCAGCCTGCTGTTTTCCTCATCAATCATCCTTATATAGGCCTGATAAAGGTCTTCTGATTTGCCCACATCTTTGTCTTTCAATGCCTGACAGGCCAAAGAGATTGTCGAAATGGGAGTTTTTAATTCATGGGTCATATTGTTAATAAAGTCGGTCTTCAGCACCGAAAGCTTTTTCTGCCTGATTACCGTAAAAATCGTAAATCCAAACGAAGAAATCACAACTAGTATGAAAAGCGATGATGTGATGAGCATGGCACTGGTTTGCGCTATCAGATAATTTTTTTGCCCGGGAAAGTACAGCAGCAGGTATTCGGGGTTCAGAAACAATGTGGTAGGATACAAATTGAACACATAGTCGCTTTGCAGCAGGGCATTAGTGTTTGGCCCCGTTTCCCCACCCACAATGGAGTTGAAGTTGGGATTGAAAATTGCAAAATTGAATCCAATGTTGATGCCCTGATTTTTCAATTCCCGGGTGAGCAAAGAGTCTAAAACTGCTATGCTCTCACTGCTGGTAGGCTGCACAGAGTTGTGCCATGAAAACATTTCATCAAACAAATCATTTATAAATCTGCTTCGGTCGAAAAACACCTGAAAAGAGTTTGTTGATTCCTGATTTCGAGAACTTCCGATATAGCTGGAGATTAATAATGATTTATTGTTTCCCGATGCAAATGAGGTATCGAATGTAATTAAGGCTTGAGGGTTTCCTTTGGCCGAAATGCTGAAATCTAATGAGCTTTCGGGGTGCAAAAAGGCTGAATCGGGAACCGTAAAATGCTGAAAAAAATCACCTATGATATTGTTGTAGAGCAATTGATTCAGCGAATCAATCAATTGATTATACCGGGTCAGATGATGATTTAATTCATGCCGCAGCATCAATCTGCGTTTCACTTCAGACTGATTGAACCTATAAATGGCCCTTGAAACGGCTTCTCCTACGCCTCTGTCAAAATGTACTTCCTTAACCGATAAGGCATTCTTAATCCAATAGACCTGTATGCCTACAAGGCCCAAAAGGGAAATGGAGATAGCACCAATCATCAGTAGTATTAATGACTTCTTCACGATTTCGCAGTTAATAATTGAGCCCACTCCGAAAAGTGAGGTTTTAAAAAGTGAAAATAAATGCCATAAAAATGACTAAATAGCTAAAAACCGATAATTTCGGTGCCATAAGGTTTAAAGTTGGGGCAATAAATTTAGTTTGGGC
>Ga0209105_100016_pt1 | contig 68912 bp, 65 predicted proteins | sample SedPBSmetaG_FD_184158 | JGI IMG/M metagenome (GOLD analysis project Ga0209105, IMG submission 184158) | Freshwater sediment bacterial and archeal communities from Indian Creek, Illinois, USA to study Microbial Dark Matter (Phase II) -... | ecosystem: Environmental > Aquatic > Freshwater > Creek >...
GTGTAAAGGTGGTAACATCAAAGCCGAGCAGTACTAATCACCCGTGAGCTTCTTTAAGAAAATTCCCTGTGTATCTTCCCGGTTCAATGTCAAAATGGATGATGTGATGATTAGCTGATTAGCTGATGAGAGGATTAGCTGATTTGAGGATTAGCTGATGAGAGGATGTGATGATGTGATAATTAGCTGATTTGATGATTTGTAGATTATTGATTCATTCAAAGGCTTCAATCTCCATTAAAGATATTTAAGAGCTTTAGGTGACTATAGCGGCAGTGTCCACCTCTTCCCATTCCGAACAGAGTCGTTAAGCCTGCCAGCGCAGATGGTACTGGGGTTAAACCCGGGAGAGTATGTCGTCGCCACCCTTTATCAAACCCCGGCCTAAAACCGGGGTTTTGCTTTTTGCCGGAATTTGGTCTGTTTGCAAGTATAAACATTCAGCCTCCTTCTATATATATCCCAGTAATTTTCTAATTCCTTTCCTATTTGAATTTCTTAATTGTCGTATAGGTGTAAACCCTTTTTGCGCTCATTTGCCTACCTTTGTTCCTTTAAAAATTTCAGGAAAAATTTTCATGGAAGATATCATCAAGGATTTGAACAGTTCTCAGCAGGAGGCCGTCATGGCTACTGAAGGGCCTGTGATGGTGGTTGCAGGAGCGGGCAGCGGCAAAACCCGGGTGCTTACATATAGGATAGCCTGGTTGTTAGCTCAGGGAGTAAATCCTTTTGGAATCCTCGCGCTGACCTTTACCAATAAGGCAGCCCGTGAAATGAAGGAGCGAATCGCCCACCTTGTGGGTGCATCTAAAGCTAAAAGTATTTGGATGGGAACCTTTCACAGCATATTTGCCCGCATGCTCAGAGTTGAGGCTGAAAAACTTGGATTCCCTCAAAATTTTACCATTTATGATACCGACGATAGCAAACGGGTTCTCAAAAATATCATTAAGGAGCAAAACCTCGACGATAAAACTTATAATCCCGGGTTCGTTTTGGGTAGGATTTCAAATGCAAAGAACAATCTGATTAGCCCAATAGATTACAATGCTGATTTTGAAATTCAAAATGCTGATATTCATGCCCGAAAACCTAAATTAGGATTGCTGTATAGCCTGTACCAGCAGCGCCTCAGGAAGTCTTCTGCTATGGATTTCGATGATTTGTTGTATAATACCAATGTTTTGCTTCGCGATTTTCCCGAAAGCCTTTACCGGTATCAAAATAAGTTTTCCCATATTCTTGTTGATGAGTACCAGGATACCAACTACTCGCAATATTTGATTGTAAAAAAACTTGCTGCCAAAACCGAGAATGTTTGTGTTGTTGGCGATGATGCCCAGAGTATATATGCATTCAGGGGGGCAAATATTGCCAATATTCTGAATTTCAAAAAGGATTATCCGGATTGTAAAACATTTAAGCTCGAACAGAATTACCGTTCTACCCAAACAATTGTTGAAGCAGCCAATAGCATCATAATCAAAAATAAGGATCAGATTTTCAAAAAGGTTTGGACAGAAAACCCTCTCGGTGAAAAGATTCTGGTTTATAAAGCTGCAAGCGAAGCAGATGAGGCCTCCTGGATAGCCAACCGTGTTCTAAGCTTAAATACGGAAAACCTCGCCTCCTTTGGCTCTTTTGCTGTGCTCTACAGAACCAACTCCCAAAGCCGTTCTTTGGAAGAGGCTATGCGGCGGCTGAATGTGCCATACAGGATTTTTGGAGGCATCTCCTTTTATCAACGAAAAGAAGTTAAGGATGTATTGGCATACTTCAGATTGGTTATCAATCCCAACGACGAGGAATCGCTCAGACGCATCATAAACTATCCGGCGCGGGGAATCGGCGATACTACTCTTGCTAAGCTTGAAATAGCTGCCACCGAGCAGAGCATTTCTCTGTGGGAGGCAACCCTGAATGCCCCTAAATTTGGTTTAGTCATATCATCAGGAATTCTCAGGCGTATTGAAGAGTTTACCACCACTATAAGGGGTTTTTCTGCCCTTCTTTATAAATACAACGCATTCGAATTGGGGGAACTTATTATTTCCAAAGCAGGAATTAGAAAAACCTTGCTGGAGGATGATTCAGCTGAAGGAATCCATCGTAAAGAATCGGTTGAGGAGTTGATGGCGGGATTACAGGCTTTTGCCGAAGGTCAGAATGAAGGCGCAACAGAAGGGCCTTTGCGAACACTTGACGAGTTTATGCAGGATATTGCCTTGCTAACCGATGCAGATATGACTAATGAGGATCTGGCCGATACTTCAAGAGTTTCGCTTATGACTATGCATAGTGCAAAGGGCTTGGAATTTCCGTATGTTTTTTTGGCAGGTATGGAGGAAAATTTATTCCCCTCATTAATGGCTCTTGGGAGCAGGGCCGATCTGGAAGAGGAGCGGCGGTTGTTTTATGTGGGATTAACGAGGGCCATGAAGCAGGCCTCTCTGACATGGGCGGAGTCGAGGTTTAGATTTGGGCAATTCAATTATTGTGAGCCAAGCCGCTTTATAGAAGAGATTGACCCCAACTTTGTGCAATTTCATCCTGGCAATCAACATCAAAAATTCAAAACCTCGACAAACTTTAGGTCGGATGATACCAGCCCGGGATACGGGAAAAAACCGGCTGTCAGCCAGGAAATGGCCAAAGTGCCTCAAATTCCTGTTGAGTCGGGTGATGATAATGGATACAGCATCCTTACTGCGGGGCAGCTTCAAATACAAATGAAAGTAATGCATCAAAGGTTTGGAGCAGGTGTGGTTGCAGAAATAGAGGGAAAGGGTCCTGATGCCAAGGCAACCATAGTGTTCGAGACTTCTGGAAAAAAGGAACTGATGCTCAAATATGCCAGACTGAAAATTCTTTAGCCTGTAAAGCCATAGTTGGCGGAACTTGCATTTCTTATTCTTGTTTGTCGGGCAACAGCTTCGCTACTAAATAAAAACATGAGCAGGGGAATTCAGCTTATGCCCAAATACGGCCACATGAGTCCTGGCCTGCTTTTCTTGACGCATTTCTGCATATCAATCCTACATGCCCGATTCATGCACCGAATACAATTTGTTGATTTTCGCTGGTGTTTGCTACCCGATAGTTGGTGTATGAATAGGAGGTTAAGGCAATTCGAAATGGGATTCAAATTCAGGTAAGTTATAGTCCCGGCAAATTCCCCGGAACTCCGCCAATAGCGATTCGCCAAAGACTACACCGGTATCCTTGTGCTTTTTCCAGAAATAGTACTCTTTTTCGCCGGCTGTATAAATTCTTTCCTGGCCGGGAGATTTTCGTGAGGCCCGCAACTCCCGCAGTATTTGTCCTACGGTTTTTTTAAACATTTCAGGTTCGGTAAAGGCCGATACATCTATTGCTATAAAAAAATGCCCAAGAGCATACGGAACTTTGTTGCCATTGCTGATTCCGGAGAGCATGTTCAGGAAGGCTCCCTGCTGGAGTGCCGAGGAGAGAATCTCCACCACAGTAGCATAGCCATACCCTTTGTAGCCGGCCATCTCCTCGCCAAATCCTCCCAATGGAGTTAACGCAGCCTGGCCATTGACCAAATCTTTCAAAACAGATTGTGAGCAAGTTTGGCTCTCACCCCGGTTGTTGATGACCCATCCCTCGGCTAAAGGTAACTCCTTGCGTGCTAGCAATTCTACCTTACCCCGCTGAATAATTGAAGTGGCGCAATCAAGCAAAAAAGGAAAGGCCTCGTCAGAAGGAATTCCAAAGGTAAGAGGGTTGGTGCCCAGCATAGCCTCAACTCCAAATGTAGGAGCTACTGAAGGGCGGGCATTGGTGCCGGTTATCCCAATCATATTTTTTTCTGTGGCCATCAACGGGTAATAACCCGCAAAACCATAATGGTTGGAATTTCTTACCACTACCATCCCCATGCCATATTTAGCTGCCTTATCTATTGCAAGGTTCATTGCCCGTACCGAAATCACCTGCCCCATACCGTTGTTGCCATCTAAAACTGCCGTGGTGGGTCCTTCTCTTACGACAGAAACCTGTGTGATGGGGAGAATGATGCCTTCCTTGATACGGTTAAGATAAATGGGCTTGAGGCGATTGGCACCATGCGATTCAAACCCGAAATAATTGGCTTTGACCAGCACATCTGCTGCAATAGTTGCGTCGGATGCGGGAACTCCTGCCTGTATAAAAGCTTTTTTGGAGAATTCTTCTAAAATGGGAAAGGGAATGATTTTTCCAGACATGAAACTTCGAAAATAATTTACTATTCTACAATTTGTAACAAAAACTGATAATTCCGGATGCGTGTTTGCCCTATGGAAACTTTGATAATCCTCAGTTACAATAATTTGAGGATATGCATTGCGCATCACTTCAAGGATTAAAGGTAATATTAAAAGTTTCAGGATTATAATTGAAGATATTATTGCTACCTTTGTGTCCATCTGCACTGTATTCCTGATTTGAAATGCATCAGGATTTGACAAAATGACAACCCTTCAAGTGTTTGTAATTCAGGTTATTATCTTTTAGTGTTTTGTTTTGAAACAATTGTTTTCAAAAGTCATTTTATTATTTATACAAGCTATTGGGCAACTTCCAATTAGAAAACAATTTAAAAGTATCGTATGGAGTATAACTCGCAGCGCTCTAAGATGAATATCTCCGAATATGGCAGAAATATTCAGAAAATGATTGAGCAAATAATGGCGATTGAGGAACCTGTTCGGCGAAATAATCAGGCAAAAGCGATTATCAATGTAATGGGGCAGTTAAATCCGCATTTGCGCGATGTAGCCGATTTCAAGCACAAACTATGGGATCATTTGTTTATCATGTCTGATTTCAAGCTCGAGGTTGATTCGCCATTTCCTATTCCTTCAGCCCAAAGCCTCGCAAAGAAGCCCGAAAGGCTCGATTATGCCAGTAATCATATCAAGTTCAAGCATTATGGGAGGCATATCGAAAAAATCATTGAAAAGGCAAGTTCTCTTGAGGAGGGTCCTGAGAAAACTGCACTTATAAAGCTCATTGCCAATCACCTGAAAAAATCATATATCACCTGGAATCGCGATGCAGTAACGGATGACGAGATTGCATCACATCTTGCAGAATTATCTAAAGGCCGGCTTAAGCTGGATGAGAATGTGAAGCTGGCCCAACCCAGCGAAGTGGTAATTGCAACCAAACTAAAAAAGAAAAAATTTCATCCCCGGCCCCAACCCGGCAAACCTTTCCAATACAGAGGCAACAGGCCTAAATAAGACCCAGCGTTTTTTTTATAAAGTACATTCTAGTGCTTCTAGATCGCGTTCTTAAGGCTGTAGTCAGCACACTTGCTGCCCCAAAAGAATGTAGCGCTTCATGATGATGTGATATCCGTGCATTTTTATTAGCAGTCAAGAAATATTTTTATTGATTTTGATTTATTGATGTTTTTAGCTTCACTAAACTATTTCAATCCAAGCGCAACAGTTGACATTAGGCTAACCCCATTTAAAATCCTGGTGTGCAATTGTGCTTAAAATCTTACTTTTGCCAAAATATATTTTCAATAATTATGTCATCATTTGAAATAATAGGAGGAAGCAGGCTTCACGGCGAGATCCAACCCCAGGGAGCCAAAAATGAAGCGTTGCAGGTTATAAGTGCCGTGTTGCTCACTGCAGAGGAGGTTGCGATAACCAATATTCCTGATATTGTTGATGTTAACAAACTCATAGAGTTGCTTAGCGATTTGGGGGTGAAGGTGTCCAAACAAGCTGAAGGTGCCTGGGTCTTTAAGGCCGACAATATCGATCTTGCTTTTTTGGAAACTTCCGAATTTAGGAAAAAGGCCGCCCAGTTGAGAGGTTCTGTCATGATAGTGGGTCCGCTGCTTGCGCGCTTTGGAAAGGCTTGCATTCCAAAACCCGGAGGCGACAAAATTGGCCGCCGCCGACTGGATACACACTTTATTGGATTGGAAAAATTGGGAGCCAACTTTAGTTTTGATGCTGCCCAAAATATGTATAATGTTTCGGGCAAGCCCATCAGGGGATGCTATATTTTACTGGAAGAAGCTTCTGTTACGGGTACTGCAAATGTGGTAATGGCTGCAGTTCTCGCACAAGGGCGAACGGTATTGTACAATGCTGCCTGCGAGCCTTATTTGCAGCAGTTGTGCCGTATGCTAAACAGTATGGGAGCCCAGATTTCAGGTATAGGTTCGAACTTGCTCACCATTGATGGGGTAGCACAACTGAATGGTTGTCACCACCAATTGCTGCCCGATATGATCGAGATTGGCAGCTTTATTGGATTGGCTGCAATGACTCAATCCGAAATCAGGATCAAAAACACACAATATGACCATCTTGGGCTTATACCCGAAGTTTTTGGAAAGGTGGGCATAAAGCTTATCAGGGACAACGACGATATTATTGTTCCTTACCAGGAATTGTACGAGGTTGAAACTTTTATTGATGGCAGCATTCTTACCATTAGTGATGCCCCTTGGCCAGGATTTACCCCCGATTTGCTCAGCATCATATTGGTAGTTGCTACCCAAGCTAAAGGTAGTGTGCTGGTGCATCAAAAGATGTTCGAAAGCAGGCTGTTCTTCGTTGATAAACTAATTGATATGGGCGCGCAAATCATCCTTTGCGATCCCCACCGGGCCACCGTAATCGGGAATGCACGAAAAACCTCCCTGCGAGCATTGGAAATGGCCTCGCCCGATATTCGTGCAGGGGTTGCTTTGCTCATCGCAGCACTCAGCGCTAAAGGAAAAAGTATCATCCATAACATAGAGCAGATTGACAGGGGCTATCAAAAAATTGACCAACGACTACGCCAATTAGGTGCCCAAATTAGGCGTATAGACTGAAAACTGACAAATTGACCCATTTTTATTGTTGGCAAGGCTTTTGATACCTTGTGGATGCTTACTAAAAAGCGTGAAATTTTATTGCATTGAACTGAAAATATGAAAAAAAAAGTCCATAACCCATCCGATGTATCAGCTGGTTCCCATAACACTGAAAGACCAATGAAAGAAACCAACGACGAAAATCTCAACTTGGAATCTGAGTTAGAGCCATCTCAGGTTGAAATCTTGCATATAGAAAAGGCGCAAGAATTGCATGACAGGATATCCGATTTAGAGAAAAAACTGGCAGAATCCCATGACAAATACCTGAGGCTGTTCTCGGAGCTTGATAATTTTCGCCGGAGATCATCCAAAGAGCGCATGGATTTGATAAAAACTGCTTCTGAGGATGTGATAATTGGAATTCTTCCTGTGCTTGATGATATGGAACGAGCTATCAGTCTTCAGTCGAAGGGTAATGCTGAGGAAGTGGATATCAATGGGATAGTGCTTATTTTCAACAAATTGAAGACGATTTTGAGTCAAAAGGGACTTGAAGAATATGGAACTCCCGGTGACACCTTCGATACTGATTTGCATGAAGCAGTTACCCATGTGCCGGCTACTGTTTCTGACCAGAAGGGAAAGACTGTTGAGATACTTCAAAAGGGTTACCAGCTGAGTGGTAAAATTATTCGGTTTGCCAAGGTGGTTGTTGCCAAGTAAAAAATTCTGATTATCAATGTCAAAAAAAGATTTTTACGAAATTCTGGGGGTTTCGAAGGGCGCCACTACTGAAGAGTTAAAAAAGGCATACCGCCAGAAAGCCTTGAAGTACCACCCTGACAAGAATCAGGGCGACGCGACAGCCGAGGCTAAATTTAAAGAGGCGGCAGAGGCATACGAAGTGCTCAGCAACCCTGAAAAAAGAAGCCGGTATGACCAGTTTGGACATGCCGGAATGGGCAACAATTTTGGTGGATCGTATGGCGGCGGCATGTCAATGGACGATATTTTCAGCCAGTTTGGGGATATCTTTGGCAATTTTGCAGGCTTTGGCGGAGGGTACAGCCGGGGTGGCGGTCGCAGGGTAAACAAAGGCACCAACTTGCGTTTGAAAGTGAAGCTTACCCTGAATGAGATAAGCAGTGGTTGCGAAAAGAAGGTTAAGGTGGGCAAGTATGTTTCGTGTAGCGCATGCAACGGCACGGGTGCCCGGTATTCGGGAGCCTTTCATACCTGCTCCACTTGCAATGGGATGGGGAGCATTACCCAGATTACCAATACCTTTTTGGGAAGAATGCAAACTTCTAACACATGCCCGGCATGTGGTGGAGAAGGAAAAATAATTACCGAAAAATGTACTGCGTGCTTTGGCAACGGTATTGTGAAGCAGGATGAGGTAATCGTGATAAACATACCTGCCGGGGTAGCCGAAGGCATGCAACTCTCGCTGCATGGGAAAGGCAATGCCGCAGCAAGAGGCGGAATTGCCGGTGATTTGATAGTGGTCATTGAAGAAATTCCTCATGAAAAAATCATTCGCGACGGCAACAATTTGTTGTATGACCACTACATTACATTTTCTCAGGCTGCCTTGGGTGATACAATAGAAATTCCCACCCTGGAAGGAAAAGCCCGGATTAAAATTGACCCGGGCACACAAGGGGGAAGGGTTCTGAGACTCAAAGGGAAAGGACTCCCCTCGGTGAATGAATACGGGCGGGGAGACTTGCTGGTTAATATCAATGTATGGACTCCTCAGACCATATCGAAGGAAGAACGCATAATACTTGAAAAGCTGGGAATGGCAGAAAATTTTCAGCCCCAACCCAGAAAAGGCGAAAAAAGCTTCTTTGAGAGAATGAAGGAAGTGTTTAGTTAAGCCATTTCGAACTTATAATCCACAACCCACAACAGGTGCCTGTTGGATGATATATTTTATTCAGGATAGATTTTAGTGGAATTCATTTGGCATCCGCATTTTGGAAATATGATAAAGCCGGGAGAAGGCCCCGGCTCTAAAAATGTCTTTGTGGGTGCACCGGCAATTTTGGCGGATACCCTTTATGCCTTCAGAAGTCCTTCGGGTGCCTACTCATTGACAACCGATGGAGGTGGATTTTGGGTTACGAACAAGTCCACCCTTTTGTTTTCCTCGTCAATGTACATTTTTACCGGCTGCATCATACCGGACTGGGTCAAAGGGGTGAGGGTTACATGGTAGCTTTCCGGCTCGTACATAAAAATGGCACCCGACAAAGCATCAATTCCCCAACCCAGAAGATTTGAAAGATTCAAAATACTCACCATATTGAATTCACGATCGAGAGTAATCATTCTCACATAATAGCCATCAAGCGAAATCGCTACATCTCTTTCGTTGATACTTCGGGTAACTCTTACATGGCATGGAGTAATGCATCTCTCACTTCCATCAATAAATACTTTTGCTCCGGGTGGCTCGGAAGTGAATGTCAACCTGTCGCTTGTGCCCGTGAAAATGGTTGCACAGCTCGTAAAAACTACAATTGTGGCCAATAGGCCCAGTTTTGCTAAATTTTTCATTTTGTTCATTTAGTTAAGGTTTTTAGTCGGATAAATATAATGTATTTTATCATTTAAAATAGAATTCAGAAAAAAAATAATGAATGGAGCCTGGATAAGCTAGTTGGGTGCATTTGCCAAGATTTCGATTTGCGTGTTAGGGGAGGGCAGTAGGGGTTTTTTATCATCTAAAGGTTTCATTATGTTAAATTTTTATAAATTCATAAAGAGCAAGACCTGTCATTTGTGCTTTATTGTACTTTTATGCCTTGTAGATACACATATTTTAAGCCAGAATGGAATATTTGTTTAGGGCTGAGAGTGTCAGTAAATCGTACACCGGCCATAAAGCATTGAGTAATGTAAGCGTAAGGGTGCCTGAAGGCTGTATTTTCGGTCTGTTGGGCCCCAATGGTGCCGGAAAGACTACCCTCATCAGAATTATCAATCAGATAATAGGTCCAGATGAAGGAAGCCTGTTATACAGAAATGAAGTACTTCGTCCTGAGCATGTGCACCGTATAGGTTATTTGCCGGAAGAAAGGGGTTTGTACAAGAAGATGCAGGTTGGCGAACAAGCCATATATCTGGCACAGCTCAAAGGGGTGCCGGCCTCGAAGGCCAAAAAGATGCTCAGGGAATGGTTCGAAAAATTTGATTTGCTTCCGTGGTGGAACAAAAAGGTAGAAGAACTTTCAAAAGGGATGGCTCAAAAGGTTCAGTTTATTGTTACCATTCTGCACAAACCCGACCTGCTGATATTCGACGAACCATTCAGCGGGTTCGACCCCATTAATGTCAACCTGTTGAAACAGGAAATCCTAAACTTGCGCAACAATGGGGCAACTATTATTTTTTCTACGCATAATATGGCTTCAGTAGAAGAACTTTGTGATCATATTGCATTAATAAACAAATCTGAAAAAATTCTCGACGGCAATGTGCGGGACATTAAGAACAACTATGCCACAAACATTTTTCAGGTCGAGTTGAGCAACCTGCAGCAGCCCCTTGAGCGCTTGCAGGGCACCCGATTTGAAATCATCAGCGCACATCAGCAAAATGGAATGCTTACAGCCCGTGTTCAGGCGCTGCATCAGGGAGAATCCAATGAATTGATTAAGGCTCTGATTCCTATTGGTCAAGTCAATGCCTTTTATGAGCTTGTGCCGAATATGAACGATATTTTTATCAAAACAGTTACGGGCAAATTCCCGCAACAAAGTTCCGACTACGAATTGTCGGTTCATGCCAATTCATACCTTACAGAATAATCCCTACACAACAGCGATGAATAAGATTTCCATTATCATACAGCGGGAATACCTGAGTCGAACTAAGAAAAAATCCTTTATTGTGATGACAATATTGGGCCCTGTTTTGATGGCTGCATTAATGATAGCTCCCGCTTTGGTTGCCACATTAAGCGATCCCAAATACTCAGTTGCCATTGTTGACGACTCAGATTTGTTTTATACAGCACTTGTTAGTACCGGAAATATTACTTTCACCCCCCTTGATGTCCATATCGATAGCGCTATGGTTCTGATAGAAGATGAGGTTTACGATGCTGTTTTGCATATACCCGATATTGCATTTCAATCTCCGGCCAGCATGCGGATTTTCTCCCGAAGAACTGTAAATTTCGAAGCCAAGGCGCATATTGAATCGGTTTTGAAAAATGAATTCGAAGGTTTAAAATTGACAGTGAAAGGAATTGATCCGGAGGTGCTCATGGCCGTGGAGACTCCCATTAACATTGCGGCTATCCGCATTGACGAAGCTGGCCAGCAAGCTGCCGACCATCCGGTAGTAAGAACAGGCTTAGGCTTCCTGGGTGGCATGATGATTTATCTGTTTATATTTCTTTTCGGGTATCAGGTGCTTAGGGGGGTGTTGGAAGAGAAAACCAACCGAATTGTTGAAATTATAGTTTCCAGTGTGAAGCCATTTCAGTTGATGATGGGCAAAATTCTGGGTGTCGGTCTTGTAGGACTTACCCAGTTTGTGATTTGGGTAGTTTTTACTTTTATCATTGTGTTTGTTGTAAGGTCGGCCTTCCCCGAAGTATTTGATTTCACTCCGGCACAAGAGGTGCATATTACGGCGGCTCAATCGCTCAATCCTGATGAAATGCAGCGGCAGATTGCACAGACCCAGGCTGAAAACACCTTTGCAGGAGAAATCATGGAAGGGCTTGCAGCCATCAATTTTCCGGTGGTATTGTTGGCATTTTTATTTTATTTTCTTGGGGGATTTTTGCTCTATGCAGCTTTGTTTGCTGCCATTGGTTCGGCGGTTGATAGCGAAGACGATACCCAGCAATTAATGTTGCCTGTAACTGTGCCATTGATTTTTAGTCTCGTGATCATGCAATCGGTGCTACAGAACCCCGATGGCCCGCTTGCATTCTGGCTTTCCATTATTCCATTTACTTCACCCATTATCATGATGATTAGGATTCCTTTTGGGGTTCCGTATTTTGATGTTGCACTTTCGGCTGCTTTGCTCATTCTGGGCTTCATTGCCACTACATGGCTGGCAGGAAAAATTTACAGAACGGGAATCCTGATGTATGGCAAAAAAGTGACCTATGCAGAGCTGTGGAAGTGGATTACATACAGATAACCACCTGCAATAGTACTATCTGTTCCAAAAAATCGGGCATCCTGCACCAATAAACCCATCGGCAAACCGAAGACGACCGGGATTAATGTCAACCAGACCAACCAGGTTGATATACTGCCCATAATCGCGCATGAGGTCTCTTCCAAACATATTTACGCCCCGTATGCCTGTGCCCACCAAGGCAAATTTTCTTTTATGGCTCAAAGGATCTGCAATACCGGATTGGCTTGCAAGGCCGGCCAAAAGTGCCATCATGATAGCCCCGGCTGCTAGTCCCGTGCTGGCTAATAATTTTCTCCTGTCCATTTTGTGTCATTTTTAGAATAGTAAAATATTATAACAGGTATTATTTAAAGCCTAATATTTTGGGAAATGCACTGATTATAGAGAAAGGTTAAGTAATAATAGGCAGTTTTTTTGTGATTTTTTCCTGTGTTAAATGCCGTGTAGCTTGCCACAATATCTAATGATCATAGAACCTGACTTTTTTGTATTTTGATGTCATTTGAGTGGTCGGTTGGCAGGGTTTGCCGGTCGGATTTGTTGCCGAGAAAGCACTTCATTGCATTTTTGGGTTAATTTTGAAAAAATAATTTTAAATACTTCCTAATGACAAGGATACTTGTAGTTGATGATGAGCGCAGCATTCGCAACACGCTGAAAGAGATTTTGGAATACGAAAAGTTCGAAGTGGAGGTTGCAGAAGATGGATTCGAAGCCCTGGAAAAGCTGGAAAAAAATCGATTCGATTTGGTGTTGTGCGACATCAAGATGCCCAAGATGGATGGATTGGAGGTGCTTGATAAGATACATAAGCTCGATCCGGATGCTACAGTGGTGATGATTTCCGGCCATGGAACCATTGAAACCGCTGTGGATGCCATTAAAAAAGGCGCATATGACTTTATTTCCAAGCCTCTTGATTTGAATCGTCTTTTGATCACCATAAGAAATGCTACCGACAAAACCCGCTTGGTTACCGAAGCCAAAGTACTTAAGCGACGGGTAAACAAAACCTATGAAATGATTGGCATTTCCGAAGCAATGCTCAGTATTAAAGAGTTGATAAACCGTGTGGCACCCACCGATGCCCGTGTATTTATAACCGGGCAGAGCGGTACGGGCAAGGAACTGGTGGCTCGATGGCTTCACGAATTGAGCAATCGGTCAAAAGGAGCCTTTGTGGAGGTCAATTGTGCTGCTATACCTTCCGAACTTATCGAAAGCGAACTGTTTGGCCATGAAAAAGGTTCGTTTACCTCTGCCATTAAACAGAAGAAAGGCAATTTTGAGCTGGCAACAGGAGGTACTCTTTTTCTGGATGAGATTGGCGACATGAGCCTTGCAGCCCAGGCAAAGGTGCTTAGAGCCTTGCAGGAAAACAAAATAATGCGGGTGGGAGGAGAGAAGGAGATTCCTGTAGATGTAAGGGTTGTGGCAGCAACCAACAAAGATATTCAGAGCGAAATAGAGAGGGGTAATTTCCGCGACGATTTGTATCATCGCCTGAGCGTAATTCTCATCCATGTTCCATCGCTCAACGAACGGCTCGATGATATTCCCCTGCTGGCCAATCATTTTCTTTCCCAGGTGCTCAATGAACAGGCGATGCCGCCAAAATTATTTTCCGATGATGCCTTCGAAGCATTAAAGGAGATTAAATGGACGGGCAACATCAGAGAACTGCGAAATGTGGTTGAACGCCTTGCCATTTTGTGCGACAAAGAAATCCTCGCTTCGGATGTCCGTACATATGCGCAGCCTTTCAGTGCAATAAAACGGCGTCCCACAGAAGGCCAATAGGCCGGCACCCCAAACCGGGTTTTATGGATTAATGCTGAGGCGCCGATCTGGGAACCAAGCAACAAAAAAGCCACCTGACAATTTATGCACAGGCGGCTTTTGCTTAAATCCGGAACTTTACATGGTGCTGGCAAAATCCATCAAGGAGAAATGAGATGGTCTAATCTGTCGGGACAGGTTTAAATTCAAAATTAAGTGTTTTTGTTAAACGAGGGGGGTCATTGGCTGCTCAGCAGCCCATTCAGGATTTATCAATATGCCTATGGGCGGATAGCAATAGAAAACCAAAATATTTGCCAACCGGCCTGATATTTCCGGCCTTACCCTTTTTGGGGTTTAAACAATATTTCGCTATATTTGAAACATTATAATATCCCTCTGCCTTTTTTATTTTCTGTGTGTGGAGGCATAAAAACGAATTACGGAAACAAATAACTATTTAATATGGACATTTTAGGTTTTTATGCATTAATAATTCTAGCCATAATAGGACTGGTTTGGCTGTTGCCGATTTTAAACATTATGCGCTCTCGTAAAACAAGCGGAGGTGAAAAGCTCGCCTGGATATTGGCAGTAATTTTTATATCTTGGTTTGCCTGGATTTTCTACTTGTTACTTGCCCCGCTAAAAAAGAAAGAATGAAATACGCAATAGTTAATAGTACCAAAACAGAAGCCATTAAAGGTGTTAAAGGAATTTGTCCAAGTTGCGGTTCTGAATTAATTGCAAAATGTGGGGAGCGCAAAATAAATCATTGGGCACATAAAGGAACTCGAATTTGCGACCCTTGGTGGGAACCAGAAACAGAATGGCATAGGACTTGGAAAAATAACTATCCGAGTGAATGGCAAGAGTTTTCATTTACAGACCCAAAGACAAATGAAAAGCACATTGCTGATATTCATACAGTTCACAATTTAGTAATAGAATTTCAACACTCAAACATTGACCCCAAAGAGCAGACAAGTAGAGAATTGTTCTATAAAAACATGATTTGGGTTGTTGACGGCACTCGTTTAAAACGAGACTATGCTCGATTTTTAAAAGCATTTAAAGATTTCCGGAAAACTGAAAAGAAAGGAATTTTCCAGGTGGACTACGATGATGAAGTCTTTCCTTCAAACTGGCTGAATAGTTCAGTACCAGTCATTTTTGACTTTAAAGGACTTGAAGATTTAAGCGACAGAGCTGATATACGAAACAATTTGTATTGTTTATTTCAAGTAAGACTTGGCAGATTCTCACTACTTGCTGAGATTCCGAGAGAAGCATTTATAAAGACTACAATAAATGGAGAATGGATTACGAGATGTCAAAACTTTATTGAATACCTTAAACCTGAAATAAGGCAACCAATAAAAAATCAAAACATACAAGCAAGACCAATACAAAGAGAAGGCACACATTATTACGACCCCAAAAAAGGCAGATTTGTAAAAAGGCAGCGTCTGTGACAAACACACGAAAATGAAGACTAAAATGCGTTGGACGATAAGGATTACCGAACGCACAATACGCATTTTGCAGCAGTCGGTGTGAGCTGCAAACTAGAGCTTTGTGCTTCATTTCGGCAAGCTGATTTCGGCAAGCTGATTTCGGCAGGCTGATTTCGACAAGCTCATTTCGACAAGCTCAATGCATCGCAATGGATCGCAATGCATCGCTTTCAATTGCAGTGCAGGCTGACAGTGCAGCGCTCCGAATTGAACATCAGCGAAGTTAAATCCGCTCGAATGCCAAGCCCGGGACCGTTGGCGGCAATTCTGTAACGACAGTGCAGCCTTCATCAACACAAAAAATAAAGACCATGGAAGAAATGATTATCAAAAACAAGCAAAAGTATCTCAACGACAACTATCCATTTGAAGATACACCAGAACTAACAGACCAGAAACGATGTATTCATTGCGACAGTGTTTTTACAGTTGGTGACTACAAAGTTTATAAGAACAAGCGTGGTAATGAATTTATTTGCTGTCCAAATGCACCTGATTGTAACGGCACTCTTATTGATTGGATTCCGGTTGATGAACTTCACTAAATGTAATTGTGCAACAACCTGAAGCAGTTGATTTAAGTAAAAAACCGCTGTTGAATCCTTGCTATGACATTTCATATTGGTTTCAAGTCCCTAAGTTACCTTGGCGGTTCCTAAGTATTGGTCTCATTTAGCAATCCAATGAATTGCAATTTTATGCGCCCAATGATGCGAGCGAAATGATGTTTATCCCATCTTTCCGAGTGTAGCTTATGCCTGTTCCTGTGATAATATTGAGTGATTTGGGAGGTTTAATTTTTTTTGTATCCAATATAGAAACAAATTTGTGGAGACTTGCAGCAGCTTCATCAATTTGCCCTGTACCGAGTTTTATTTCAAAAGCACACCAGTCGCCATTGTATTTTTGCACAATGCTATCCACTTCCAGGCCGCTTGAATCGCGGTAATGATAGACTTTGGCATCGTTGGCCTGCGCGTAAACACGCAATTCGTGTGTTACGAGCGATTCAAACAAAAATCCAGTAAAATTCAAATCGTTTAAAAGCATATTTTCATCTACCCCCAGAGCAGCAACAGCCAATGAAACATCGGTAAAATGTCGCTTTGGTGCCTTCCGCAATGAATACGATGAACGAATATGCGGGTTCCATGCAGGTTGGTCTTCCAAAATCATCAGGCGGTTAAGCGCATCAAGATAATCGTAAACAGTGGGCCGTGTGATACCTGTGTTTTCATTTTCACGAATATCACTTTCCAAAGCTGAAATATCCACTAAGGTTGAAGTATTTCTTGCAAGCGAACGCAGCAGACTTCTAACTTTTACAGGGTCGCGTTTTACATTGGAAACCCGGCTCATATCTACTTCGGCAAGTAATTCTACATAAGCACGGTTTAAGTCGGTTGCCTGTGCAATTTTTTTATTCAGGAGTGTTGGAAAACCTCCAATGCGTATTTTCTCGAGAATAAATTCTATGTCGGTGGGCTTGTCATAAACATCAATTTTTTCGCCTTCAAAGAGTTTGGCCAAACTTATTTTTCCTGAGGAAAAACCCAACTCTTGCCACGACATTGTGCGCATTTCTACAATGGTAAATCTCCCTGCACCCGAGTGCATTTTGGCCGTTTCTTCGGGATTGGCCGAACCCGTTAGGATAAATTGTGCATTTTGTTGACGGTCGTCTATCTCATGGCGAATGAAGTCCCAAAGTTTGGGTTGTGCTTGCCATTCGTCAATCAGACGAGGCGTTTTGCCAAGCAACAATCGTTTTGGTGAAATGTCGATGAGCGCCGGTACCTGTTCGTCTCTGTCAACATTCAGCACACTTTTGGCCAACTGCTTTGCCGATTGGGTTTTCCCACAGGCTTTGGGGCCTCTGATAAGAACCGCTCCTGAAGCACTGAGTTTTCGCTGCAACTCGCTGTCTGTTATACGATCTTTGTAAATCACGGTACGGTTTTATATGCAAATGTAGTGTTATTTTGCAAAAATTAGATATTTTATTTTACATTTTTGTAATTAAAAAATTTACACATTTATAGTTTATTTATTTACACTTTTTGGAATTAAGCAGTGAGTCGCCGGACCTGTGCAGCAGGTAGCAGAGCGAAAAGCCCGATACTGCATTCACGGTATAAGTGGATAAACCGCTCCAATGTGTGCCACCCAAACCGGCGATAATTGTGCCATTTTTTCAGGCATAGTTTCTGCCTTATAAGCTTTGAAGCCAAACCCTCAACATCTTAAAAACCCACCCACTGGTCTGTTATTTTTGATTATATATTTTTAGTTTTAATGCTGTTTAACTATATTTGAAATGGTAAAATCCATCCGGCTTTTTCATTCTGGCATTGTGCGAAGCAGTAAACAGTTAGGGCGGTGGAATATACATTCTTAGGGGGTTTTATGAGGGTTTAAAGAATGAATGGGCTTTTTGATGATTGGTTTTAAAATTTTTTATATTTGACGGACAATTTACCGATTCATATAAATATGATAATTGTCATAACGATACGCCGATTATTTGAAGCATTAGCGAATTAGTTTTATGTTTTTTTACAAGATAGCTTTAAGAGTACACGAATTTTAATCCAATAAGCAAATATTATGTCAAGAAAACTGCTCTCCCACTTAAATGGCAACAATGACGGACGCCTAAAGGAATTCTTAGACAATTTTGAAGGAGAACCGAGAATTGCTTGGTATCCATCAGCGGGAGAAGATTACCATCCATTACTTTATTTTCCCCGACGATTTTCAGAACCTTTTCGTGCTCGCGGAGAACAACAATCACCTGATTTATTTTTATTCACCGACTATTTTCCTTGGAAATATTCTACTTTTTTAGAAAGAATGCCATCTTATTCAGAAAGAAGTTCAGGTGTTACAATTGAATATATTGAAGAGTTGCCGCGACTTAATTTATCACTTCACAAGCGTTTAGTCCGTTTTGAAAACGGTGGCCGTAGAACCGACAGAGCGGTATTTTTAGAAGTAAAAATATCTAGCAGCTATTCGGATAGTTATTCTTGTCGTATATTGTATGCTTTTGCCGAGAACACAATATTTTTCTATGAAAAATTAGTCCCTTACGAGGCCAAAATTTCCCATATTATACACACTAATTATGGTGCTGGTTGTGGCGGTGGTGGCTCCTCCACGGGTGTTTGGTTAAAGAATGTGTTGAGACAATTGCATTGTGAATTTTTTATTACAGATGGACAAGAAACTTGGCTAGATGGAGATCTATTTGCTCTTGAACTTTGTCCGTCAATTCCTAAAGAAAGCAATGTGCAGCTAACACCGTTAAACGGAGCAAACAGGCAAGGGCGGGCTGGAGGCGGCGGTCTTAGTTGGTATTCAGTAACATGACACTAAGCGATAAAAGAATTGCTACCGCTAAGAAATAGTCCACTCAGCTCCTTGCCATACCCTGCGATGAGTCTGTATTGAACCACACCCCATAAACCGTGCTATTTAAATAATGATGCTTTTTGATGGGGTTGCAGTGAAGTCCCGGGTTATCTTCGAAATGGTTCGTAAAGCTGAACAGAAATCCATTCAACTTCAGGGTGAAGTGCAGGAACTTGCCATTGAAGAATGGCTCCGTGCGCAGTTTCCTCTCGATTCTGTTGATGAAGTTAGAAAGGGCCAACCGGGCCCAGATTGTGTGCAGACGGTAAACACTTTTTCCCGGCAAAATTGCGGGAAGATCTGTTACGAAAGCAAACGGACAAGAAACTTTTCCTACGAATGGATTGCAAAGCTCAAAGTAGATACACTCAGGGTTAATGCAAATGTGGGTGTACTGGTAACACAAGTTATGCCAAAAGAACTCAGCCGTTTGGGAATGATTGAAGGCATCTGGGTTTGTACATTCGAGGAGTTTAAAGGTCTCTGTAGCGTCCTTCGTGAAGGTATTATTCAGGTTGACAATGCCATAAGTACTCAGGAAATCAAAGGCGACAAAATGGTTATACTTTACGGCTACCTTACTGGCAACGAATTTCGTGTACAGGTGGAAGCGATAGTCGAAGGATTTACACAAATACGCACTATGAGATGGTCTAGTCCGTCTGGGCAGGGTTCAATGCAAATAAAAGTGTTTTTATTAAGCAGAGAGTCATTGGCGGCGCAGCCTATTCTGTAATTATCAATTTTCCTTTGAGCTAATACTCATAAAAACCCATAAATACTCACATAATGGCCTGATATTTCCAGTATTCCCCTTTTTGGGGTTTAAACAATATTTTGCTATATTTGAAACATTAAAACATCCCTCTGGCCTTTTTATTTGTGTTTTGAGTGGAAGGATAAAGAAACATAAAATTAACTACATCATTAACTTGCAAATTAAAAACCTAAAACCGAACAATTCATTGACCAAAGATCAACCCCTTAGCTTCGCTAATCCCTGATGAAGTGATTCAAAGGGGGAGTTCGATCCGAATCCCATATCCCGAAATTAAAACCTGAAACCCTTTATGAAACGCCCAAAACCCACCCCTGCCGATTACATAATTCGAGAAAAACTTGAAAAGAAGGACTACGGAAGCGATGAACACAACGACTTTCTGGCTGCCTTTGACTGGGCTACAGAAGTTATTGAAAAGGATGGCAAATACGGACTCAGGAATGCGCTGGGAGAAGAACTTGTGCCACCGGCATTTGAAAATTTTAAGGCTCTTGGGCGTCTTGAAATAAAAAACGGCGATCGTGTGGTTGCCCAGTACAATGGCAAATGGGGTGTGCTCATTGCCGATGGCAAGGGTACCTGGATGGTTGAGCCTGATTACGGCTATATTGGTTATCCTAACGACTACGCCCAGGTGGAAAAAGATGGCAAGTGGGGTGTGCTCAACCTGCCAAAAAATGAATTTCTGATTCCACCTCATTGCGATAATATTTACCAGATGGATGGTTTTATGTTTATCAACGGGATTGGATCCTATGAGAAGGACGGTAAAACAGGATTGGTTCGGGTAGATGGTGCATATACGGAAGCCATTTTCGAGGATGTTGTACTCGATACAGAGGAAACAATCATGGTAAAGTTTCAGGGCGAATGGGGATATCTGGATGAAAACAGCAAGTTTACAATTGATGATGATAAGATTGGCTGGTTTTTCTATGATTAAAAGAAGGTAATGATTAGATCTTGCACTTTTTCTCCGACAGCATTAAGTAGGCATTGATAAACCCTGAACGATGACCCCGAATGATCTACCCCCCAATCTTTCCGCCCGGTACTAACGAACCCGCTGAAGAGCAGGTGCACAAAATCCTAAAGCGACTGGACGGGGAGCGTTATGATGTGTTTTACGGCCGGCGCTTTGTGGGGATGCGGCAGGGAGAGCGCAAGGATTACCAGATCGACTTCCTGATTGCCGACCTATGGGGCGGGCGGTTCAACGGTTTGCTGGTGCTGGAGGTGAAAGGCGGCATTGTGAAATACGACGGAATCAACAGCCAATGGATGCAGAACGGCCACCCCCTGCGCGGTGGAGACGACCCGGTGGAACAGGCCAAAGGAAATATGCACAGCTTAGTGCTCCACTATCCAGAGGTGAGCCGCAAGGTGCCCTTCGGCTGGGGCGTGTGCTTCCCCGACCCACGCAATATATACAGCCGCAAGCAAATACCCGAAATGCTCGGGCAGGTGCAGCTTATGGAGTCCTCGGCCCTGCAAGCCTTAGATAAACAGATACCTCTCCTTTTTAATTTCATTCGCGAGCAAAACTCCCATTTGCAAGGCACCGACCTGGAGACCTACCGCATACTGAAGGAGTCGCTGCTGGCCGGACTGGGAATGGTGGTGCCCCTCCACGCCCGATTAGAGGCCGAGCAGCACTTACTCATCAGCCTGACCGAAGAGCAGATGCAACTGCTGGAGATTATTGGCCACAACGACAGGCTGCTGGTGAGCGGCCCCGCCGGTTGCGGCAAAACCATAATGGCCACAACCATCGCCCGTCAGGCCCGCGAAGAAGGCCTGCGCGTGCTGATGCTTACCTTCAACCGCATTCCGGCAGCCAACATACGCTTAGGACTGGGGCTGCAAGGCAATGAGCCTGATATCACCATAGACAACTACCACCACTTCGCCCATATGATAGTGGAGGAAGTGTACCCCCATTGGTGGGATGCCAACGCCAAAGCGGGTGGCAACGACTTCTGGGAGATCGGATCGGCAATACGATTTGATGAGGTACTCCAGCAAAGGGAGCGACAAGGACTGGAGCCCTCATGGGATGTAATCATCATAGATGAGGGGCAGGACTTCCGCGAAAGCTGGCTGCTCAGCCTCAGCCGCCTGTTGAAACCCAAAGGCCGCCTCTGCATCTTTATGGACGAAGACCAGAACATATTCAACGCTTTTACCGGGCTGCCTTCAGAGTGGCAGTTTGCCCGCTTCAGACTACCCCGCAATTGCCGCAACACCCGCCGGATCATTGAACTGCTCGAACGATACCTCGGCAAGACGATCCCCTGCAAGGAAACCACTCCCGAGGGAGAACCCGTACAGTTTTTTCACTACAAAAACGATGTGGAACAGGTAAAGCTGGTCAGGGATCACTGGCTACAGTTAGTCAGCAAAGAGGGCATTAGCCCCGCCCGCATTGTGCTGATACTGAATACCCCAAAACAAGAGAGTTGTCTATCCAATGTCAACACATTTGGGGGCTGGCCCATCAAGGCTATCGACCGCGACACCGGCCTCATTAGCCCAAAGCATGTCAACATCACCTCCATACGCACCTTCAAAGGACTCGAAGCCGATATGGTCTTTATCCTAGATACCCACAAAATGCAAAACCAGGACAAACGGGTGCTATACACACAGGCGAGTAGAGCAAGATTGTGGCTGGGGGTGATGGAAAAAATCCAATGAAATTATGTCTGATGTCCACGATAAAGCAACCAGAAGTTACAATATGAGCCGTATCCGGTCAAAAGACACAAAACCGGAAATGGTCGTAAGAAAGTTTCTTTTTTCTAAAGGGTTCCGCTATCGTTTGCATGTGAAAAACTTACCTGGTAAGCCTGATATCGTGCTGGCAATATACAAAACAGCTATTTTTGTTCAGGGGTGTTTTTGGCATGGTCATGAAAATTGCAAGTATTATCGCATTCCGGAAACCCGAAAAAAATGGTGGACGAAGAAATTATTTCAAACAAAAAAAAATGACGAAAAAAATCAAACATTGCTAAAAACTGAAGGGTGGAAAGTCATTATCGTTTGGGAATGTGAGTTGCAAAAAGAAAAAACATTATTAGATCTGATGGAAGAAATTAAATGTCAATAAAAACGAAATCAATACCGATAATTGACTTATTCGCTGGTCCAGGTGGGCTTGGGGAGGGTTTTTCATCTGTTTTTAATGAAACTGGTGAAAGAGTGTTCGATATTAGATTATCCATTGAAATGGAACCTAATGCCCACAAGACCCTTGAGCTCAGAAGTTTTTTCAGGAAATTTCCAGCAGGAAAGGCCCCAGAATCATATTACGAATTATTGCGCCAAAAAACTGAAAAAGAGAGGGATACATGCAGGGAAGGCCTATTTAAAGAATTTCCAGAAGAAGCGGCAAAAGCTAAAGAAGAAGCTTGGTGTGCTGAATTGGGAGGAGAACTTTTTCCACCTGATATGGTGGACGAAAGAATAAGGAAAGCACTTAATGGTGAAAAGAATTGGGTGTTGATTGGTGGACCCCCCTGTCAGGCATACTCTTTGGTTGGCAGATCGCGCAGGCAATGGAAAGAAGATCTGGATAATACTGACAAAAGAGTTCATCTTTATAAGGAATACCTGCGAATAATTGCTTTTCACCACCCGACTGTCTTTGTCATGGAGAATGTTAAGGGTCTCCTTTCTTCAAAAGTGAATGGTGAAAGAGTATTTGACTTAATTAAGAAAGATCTTAAGAATCCTGCAGTCGTATTTGAAAATGTTAATTCTCCAAAATATCACCTGTATTCTTTTGTAAAGGGACCTTCAGAAAAAGAAAACGGTAATCCTATTTATGAGAAAGACACCGATTTTTTGATAAAAACAGAAAATTATGGTGTGCCTCAAAAAAGGCATCGGGTAATTATTCTTGGCATCAGAGAGGATTTAAATGTAACACCCGACATTTTGAAGCTTTGTACACAATCAATTAAACTTAAAGATGTAATTCAGGATTTACCTAAGTTAAGGAGTGGTATTAGCAAGTCTTTAAAAATTTTGACTAAGGAAGGAGGTGTAAAAAAGAGGCAATATTTCAAGGAAGCTGACTCAACGGAAAATTGGGAAAGCTACATAAACGAATTAGTAATTAATATTTCAAAATGGGATGGTTTCCATAACAGAAGGTTACCTGCTTATATTAAAAGCAGCCCCTTCGAGTCTGGAGCAGAATTTATCCCATTTACAACATGTGATAAGCCAAATCCACTATCTTGCTGGTATACAGATTGCAGATTGGGAGGGGTTTGCAATCATAAGTCAAGGCAGCACCTGAAACAGGACCTGAAGAGGTATTTTTTTGCTTCTGTCTTTGCAAAAAACCATAACAGGTTTCCGCGCTTGGAAGAATATGAAAAGTTTGACGATGAGCTTGTACCAGACCACAAAAACGCACTGTCCGGAAAGTTTTCAGACCGGTTCAGGGTTCAACTTGCTAATGAACCAGCAACTACTATAACCAGCCACATTTCTAAGGACGGGCATTATTTTATTCATTACGACCCTGAGCAGTGCAGAAGCTTTACCGTAAGAGAAGCAGCAAGGGTACAAACCTTTCCTGATAATTATCTCTTTTGCGGCTCAAGAACGGCTCAGTTTCATCAGGTGGGGAATGCGGTGCCGCCTTATTTAGCTTTTCAGATTGGTATTATTATTAAAAAAGTTGTGAATTATGAAAAAAAATTTTGAGAAATACAATTCATCAATGTATTTTAATTCTGACAAAGATTTAAGCCCTGTAACAAAAATATCGATTGGTATTGCTTTGGATTATTCTAAAGCTCTTTCAGAAGATAAAGCAGAAAAGAAACCTTTCTGTTTTTCTTTTCCCTCAAAACAGTATTCTTCAATATGGCTAAGTGCGGGTATACTCCTAAAAAATTATAGTGATGACTTCTGTGGAACCGTAGATAAGCATTTTCATGCTTTAAATTTGCATCAAGGAGATAAGGTTGAGATTTTTAACACAATCGCGCAATTTGAATATTTATGTAATGGACTTCCTGTAATAAAATTTAAAGAGGAATCATGTTTATTTACTCTAAGCAAAGGGATGTTACAATACATTAATAGGGTTGATAACAATAGAACATTGAATAAGTTTAGCTTATATCGAAAGAAGAGAGATGCACAGAAAAAGAAAATTGATGCAATTTCAAAAATATTGGGTGCGGACACTTTAATTAACTCCAGTTTATTAACATCCAAAATCATTCTCATAACTGGCAGAAACTCATCAGGCAATTTTCGGGAATACATGAAGAAACAAATCATATATGGTGAAACAATTGATAAAATATTAAACATTAATAATAATCTGGAAATTAAAGCAAGTCTGAATTCATATGTGGATATCAATAGTCAAGAGCATAAGAATAAATTCCTGAATTTTAAAAAAGAATTAGAAATAGTCGCTGAAAATGCTGATGATGATATTTTGAATAAAACGCTGCGCAATTTAAAGGATTTAATTGGTGAAGATGGCATTCCAAGTGAAGGTTTTGATGATTTATTTAAAGAGTTAGTTGCTAATTATAAGGAGAAAAGTGAGGATATCGATGTATTGGAAAACCTTTACCCTGGAGCCCATAAAGAAAAAGTGGATTTGAAGAACATTAAAGCTGTTGTAATAAACGATATTAAGCAGGTGCAGGAGTTTCCAGATACTATTGAAAAGTTTCTGAAAAATCATGTTCCAGTTTTTGTAATTACTGACAGATATCCAGACAAACAACAACTGGATTTTTTAAGAACTTTTATTGAAAGCAATGATTTTTATCGCTTGAATTGGAATAAAACCAAAATAAATGGATTGCTTGGAATTAATTCAGCTTCAATGGGTTTTCTGGACAATGATTTTTGGGAAATATGCTTGAGATTTGCCAGACAAAACATAACAATTGAAGTTTCTGAAGGCAACAGAATCGACGAATTAATGCCTGAAATCAGGAGAAAACTTAAAGATTTCCCCGCATATGAAAGGCTAAGAAAGTCCTATTATGACAATTTGGAGTCAGCTTTCTGTTCTATCAAAAACTCAGAAAAAGCTGGCGAAAACACTTGTGAACTTTTAAGTCCTTTTTTTCAAGTATTCAATGATGTTAAAACTTATATTAACCCGGAATTAAAAGCTCTTATTGAAGAGATAGTTAATGAAATATTATTTCGTATTCAGAACGAAGTTGTTAACTCTAAATCAATTAATAATTTTAATGATTGCGTTTTTAAACAATCTTTTAGAATTAATAACAAAAATTATTACATTCCTGAAAGTATACATTATAATGATAATAATTTTTTTAAAGCAGAAAAAATCACCTTTCCGGGATTTCCTTACGATGAGCCACGGAAGCATTTTTTAAATGATGCAGTGTGCAATGGTTTTATTCCAACAGTTAATATTAAATGTTGGCCCAAAGAAGCATCGTTAACCAAAGGATATCTTGATAGAAGAATCTTTGCGGGTTATTTCACTGACAAATTACCTGAGGGAATTGAGTTCCCCGAAGAGTATTTATTAAAATCAGATGAAGAAATAAAGAAGGAGATATTTGATAGTCTTATCATTAAGCAGATTAATGAAAACCCCGAAGAAATAAAGATTGACAGTCAAGAATCAGATTTGTTGGACTTAAAAAGAGGCAAGTACCAATCATCTGCCGAAAATGGAAATGATATTAAAACCAATCCCGTTGATTGTTGTGTCGTATTATTTGAAGATGATTGCTATCTTTTTTTGCCGGTAAATAATCATAGTAAGCTTTTAGTTGGCTGGCAGGATGATGAGCAGGATAGGTTTCTTGTTAAAAGATTAAAATCCAATGAAATTGAAATTGGTCAACTGTTTTTTGACTACAACTTCTATGTTGACCTGCCTACTATCATGAAGTTGAATGGTTTCTCAATTGAAGAAGCGAATAAAAAAACGGTTGAGCTTTATGAATGGAGAAATGTATTGGAAACATTGTATGGAGAATGCAATAATGACATTAAAAAACTAACCACGCTTTTAATTCAAACAAAACAGAAAAATAATGATCTACTTGGAAAATCAAGCCCCAATGCACACAACATAAAACGGTGGTTAACTGATGAAGAAATTCTATCTCCCCATTTGGAAAACCAAAGTTTAATTTTTACAGCTGCGGGAAGGTATAACTATGGTGAAGTAAGAGAAATTTTCAAGTTGAGAAATGAAATTCGGGGAATGATAACCTCATTATCTGCAGCAGTAAAGAAAGATATTGAGGAAAAATATTCCCGAAAAAAAGAATTTACAGAAAGGTCTTTTGAATACAAGAAACAAAATGTTAATATTTCATGCCTAATTCACAAGATAACCGGAATCGATTGGGATTTAATAAATGTTGAATACTCCAGAACCCGTAAAGTTATATGCGACTAATCCCCGACAACATTGAGCATTTTAAATCACTTGGTGAAAGGATTCTTTATTTGAAATTCAAAAATGAGAATTCGAAACCTGAATGCTTTGTTTTGCATTCAGTCTTCACCAGTTTTCATTTTAAAAATATATCAGGTGAGCTTGATTTCCTGGTTCTGGCACCCGGGCATGGAGTCTTTGCCATTGAAGTGAAGCACGGCGGCGTTTCCAGAAAGGATGGAACCTGGCATTTTACCAATAAGCTTGGGGCTGTCACCAAAAAAACCACAAGTCCGTTTGCCCAGGTTGACGGCACAATGAACTCGATCCGGACATACCTGCTGGACAAGATCCGGAGTGATAAAAAAACATATAACCGACTTTCAAAAATTCTTTGGGGAAGTGGATTGGCATTTACCAGCATGAATGACCAATCTGTAGATTTCGGGCTGGAAGCACATCCCTGGCAAATATTAACAAGGCGAGGTTTGGAGTTACCGGCTTTTGCTTTTATTGAAGCTTTGAGCAAAGGCTGCCATAACCAGAACAAGGATAAAAGCTGGTACGATGTTAATGGTGCAAGGTCTACAGCCGATGACTGTCTAAAAATTATTGAGATATTAAGGGGTGATTTTAATGTTGATTATTCCGGTGTTAACAAAATCCTGGATAATGAATACCTGATTGAAGAATTTACAAAGGAGCAGTTTGGTTTATTGGATTTTATAGAATTTAACCCCAGATGCCTTATCGAAGGCAGTGCCGGAACAGGAAAAACAATAATGGCCCTTGAAATATTCAGAAGGAAGGTAGCCAAATCAGAAAAAGCGGCAATTTTCTGCTACAACAGAAAACTTGGAAAAAAACTTGGTGAATCCGCCGAAAAGCTTGGCAGCAATCTTAATGGACAGTTCTATGCCGGTTCATTGCATTCATATCTAATGGAGCAAACCGGAAAAAGTCCGGAATCAGATGAAGACATTAATAAGTTTTTCAATGAAACCTTACCCTTCGAATTTTTATTACAAAATGAAAGTATTGATGAAAAAGATAAATTCGATTTTCTGGTAATTGATGAAGCTCAGGATTTGATTTCTCCATACTTTTTAGAAGTTTACAATTCTCTTCTCAAAGGGGGAATCAAAGAAGGTAAATGGATTTTCTTTGGTGATTTCTCCAATCAGGCAATTTACATGAATAGTCCTACGGAAAGCTTACGCCTTTTATCAGAATCATCAACCTACACCCGGTTTCCGCCGTTGCAGATTAATTGCCGGAATTCCAGAACAATTGCATTGCAAAACACCCTCGTAACCGGTATTTTGAAACCTGTTTTCAGATCTGGATCTATAGAGGGTGTCCCTATTGTTGCTAAATTTCCGGTTTCAGGAAGGCAGGTCGAGGAAATTGAAACCATTATTGAAGGACTGGTATCAGAAGGGATACCTGTTGAAAAATTCACACTTCTTTCACCTCAGGCTTTTGAAAAAAGTGTTTTAATCAATTCGCAAAAAATTATTGAATTGCTTAAAAAGGGCTTGGAGTTTTCAACAATACAGGCATATAAAGGACTTGAGAACTCGATAATTATTCTTTTTGGATTCCGAGAAATATTATCTGATGAAACTAAGAAACTTTTGTATGTTGGCATTTCCCGTGCTAAACAAAGACTTTATATTGTTTTTGACAAAAGCCTTGAGAGCGACTACCAAAAAATAATTTCAGAAAACTTTCCAAAAATCAGATAATATGGACATCAGAAATGAACTAATTCATGCTTTGAAGAGCGAAATTGTTGGCCCTGCCGTAAACCCGCATTATAAAGATGAGGAGACCGGTGAGGAGCTTCTTTTAAAATTTGTTCATGGGTCACCAAGTGCAAGATACGGGGCATGTATGCTTTATCCACAGGCTTGTATAAATCAGGAGATGCCAGATTCAGATATACCTAATTCCGATGAAGAACATCCGGATGAAAACAACCAAAACCCTGCTGATCCCGGTAATAACATAAGGCAAAAATGGGCTGTGTCAGGTGAGGGAGGTGATGAGGAACCCGTTGGGCTTGCAAATCAATATCTACCTTCCGCTATGGGTTTTACTATCCGTTTTAATAAACCTGCTGAAGGTGATGACGACCAGATTTCAATCAAAATAAACTCAGCATGGTATGAGAAGGGTCAGGGTCGGAAGCAAATTATGACTATCAATAATGAAAATCATATTGTTCAGGCATGCAAGAATACCGGTGAGTTGTATTTGTCAGATTACTGGATCAGAAGACCAATAGACATTGAAGCATTCTTTTTATCTCTAAACGAATTTTCCGGGAAAAAATCATGGACAAAAATGATTTATCCTTCACAAGGGGAAGACTGGTTGAAACTAAGTGTTTTCGACCGAACCACCAAAGAGGACGAGGAAAACGATTTTTTGACTTTTACATTTACCTTAATTAATGTAAGACAGGCAGGAACCAACTGTCACGATTACTTATCGAACATTCTTTTTCAGAACGAACTCATTTTATCTGTTCAGAACGAGAGTCTAATTGCACCCTATAAAGAAAAGCAGAGTTTGAATGACACAGAGGAGGAAGAAGAGCTAAACCTTCTTTATAGAAAAAAAAGGATTTTTGCTATTGGACATGGAACTGCTGTTGAATGGAAGTCGGAAACCAAAGGTGAGATTGAATCGGTTTCAGAAGTACGAACTGCTGTTTTACCAGTTTACGAATTGCCCCAGATTGCATCCTCTGAAATTGATATTGATTTAAGTATGTTTGAACTTTCGGATGAAGGCAACTGGGAAACAGGGAAAAATGAATTGACTAAGTTAATTGACTTGTATAAAGCCTGGATTGAAGATCTGAAAATTAAAATTAAAGAGCCACAATTCAAACCTTATAAGGAGGCTGCTGAAAGAAACATTAAGAAATGTGAGGCAACATTAAAACGAATAAAAAATGGCATTAAAATTTTATCTGACGCTGAGGTTGACTCTAATGTAGTAAAATGTTTCAGATGGATGAACCGGGCTATGTTATGGCAGCAGCAGCGGTCCAAAGCCCCGATGAGAAAATGGCTAAGAAGAGGTCAAGGAAATCAGGTGCAATTCGTACTTGCAGACAGTGAAATTAATTTTCCCACCTTAAGCGATTATCATAATTCCAATAAAGGCCGCTGGCGTCCGTTTCAGTTGGCTTTCATTTTGATGAATATTGAATCGATAATTAAACCGGATTCGAATGAACGCTCAATAGTTGATTTGATTTGGTTTCCAACAGGTGGAGGTAAGACCGAAGCATATTTAGGATTGGCTGCTTTTAATATTTTCTATCGAAGAATTAAAGAAAACGGGCTTGCGGCAATGATAAGAAATGGCGGCACAACGGTAATTATGCGATATACTTTGAGACTATTAACTACCCAGCAATATGAAAGAGCAGCATCTCTTATTTGTGCGTGTGATTTAATCAGAGGGAACAATTACACAACCTTGGGTACTGAACCCATATCAATTGGTTTGTGGGTTGGGGGAGATACTCCATACAAACAAAATGATGATAATCAAGATAATCCAGGGGCAATTCAACAACTCAATAATCTAAGAAACCCCCGACTCCGAGCAAGCTATAATTTTGTTGTTTTAAAATGTCCTTGCTGTGCTGCCCAGATCGGAAAAGTTGAAAGGCCCACAATGGATGTTAGGGTCAAAGGTATTACAAGATTGAACGGAAATGGTCCGGTAATTTTTTCCTGCGAAAACTCTACATGCGAGTATTTTAATGAGAAATTGCCTTTAAAGGTTGTTGATGAGGACATTTATGATGCACCACCAACATTACTGTTTGGTACTGTTGACAAGTTTGCGATGGTTCCCTGGAAAAAGGAAGCTGCTAAAATTTTTGGATTCCGGGAAAATAATGGCACATGGGCAAGAATAAACCCACCAGAGCTGATCATCCAGGATGAGTTGCATTTAATTTCAGGACCGCTCGGAACCATGGTTGGGCTTTATGAAACCATGATTCAGACTCTTTGCAATAATTATGGCAGAAGAGATTATCCTTATATTGAAGAAAACAACCATGCAAATTATATTCCGCCTAAAATTATTGCTTCATCAGCTACAATAAGCCGTGCATTTGAACAAGTGCAAAGCCTGTATGGAGTTTATGACAGAAATAAACTGAATATTTTTCCACCTCAGGGAGTCGAATTTGGGAATACATGGTTTTCAGAGGTTAAGGATTTGGAAGCAAAAAACACAGACGGTTCTAAAAAGTTTCCTGGAAGAAAATATTTGGGGGTTCTCGCTTCAGGATACCCTTCTGCGCAAACAGCAATTGTAAGGTCATATGCAATTGTTTTGCAGAAAGTTAAGGAACTCGTTGAAGATAATTCAAAAAAAATTGATTACTACTGGACTTTACTCGGATACTTCAACAGTATCAGGGAGCTCGGTGGCGCATCCTCACTGGTTTACGCCGACATCCGGGAACGTCTTGGCCAGATTCATAATCGTGAGCTTTTACCAAAAAATAAAAAGCGCTTTATTAATGACGCTGGTGTTGAGGAATTAACAAGCAGAGTATCTTCTTCAGATATACCACGCATTTTAAAAAAGCTGGAAACTAAATATGGTGAAACAGGTCCATTGGATATATGTTTGGCCTCCAACATGATTGCAACCGGTGTTGATGTGTCAAGGCTAGGACTAATGTTTATTCATGGACAACCTAAAACAACTGCTGAATATATTCAGGCTAGTTCAAGGGTAGGTCGGGATTTGCCAAGCGGTCCAGGGTTAATTGTCACAATCTACAGTCCCAATAAACCGCGTGATAAGTCACAGTATGAACACTTCCAGGGTTTTCATAGTCGAATCTATGGCGGAGTTGAGCCAACATCTGTAACTCCTTTCTCTGTTAATACCAGAGAGAGGGCTTTGCATGCAATATTTATTGGGATTCTAAGACATTTTTCGCAAAATTTTAGAGATAGACCAAACATCGGAGATCATCAAGCTGAATTCGAAAACCTAAAAAAGTTGGTCACTCGGATAATTATTGATAGATGTAATATTGTAGATAAAAAAGAATCAGAAAAATTGAGAAACTCGATAGATGTCATTATCAGAAGATGGAGCAGGGAGGCTGGACAGCATTACGGTGATGCATTTAATTCGGGAATTCGTTTTCGTCAAGAAATTCCATTAATGTATTCAAAATCCCAGGAAGTACCAGAAAATATTGTCTCCAATGGTTATTCAATGGCAACACCAGCATCAATGAGGGGTGTTGATACAGAAACAGAAATTAAACCTTTAACAGAAAACATCTAATTATGGCTAAAAATATCAGATCCGCACAATTGTTGACCCCGTTTGGTATTGGGCAGATGGTAAACTTTCCTAATGAGGTTTCATTGATGATAGGAGGTCTTGATTTATGGGAAATGTCAATAAGAAGAACATCTGCTCTCATCGGTCAGGAAAATATTGAAAGAAGTCTTTTTACCATCAGAGAAAAACGCCTGGAGAGACTCTTGCAAGTTCAATATTTTATTAAGCCATTCCCTTATAAAACAATTGGTTTAAACAGGCAACTGAGCATACCCGCAGCCAGATTTCCGCAATGGCATTATTGTTCCCAAACAAATTGTGGCAGAATGACAGAGGTTCAATTAACTTTTGCAGAGGACATCAAACAATGTCCTGATTGCGGTAGCAGAATGCTGCCCATAAGGTTTATTGCCGCCTGTCGCGATGGCCATATACAAGATGTTCCATTTAAAGAGTGGGTTCATAATGGTACAATTAATGACAATAATGATCATGTTCTGAAATACAAGGCAGGAACTGGTGCAGGTGATTTAAGCAGCATCCAGATTTCCTGCTCATGCGGAGCGAAGAAATCACTAGCTGGCTTGATGAATGTTTGGAGGGATGATCAGGGAAACCCTTACAACAGTGCTTTGGCCAGAATTGGACTGGATGATGAAAATACACAGAATTTCAGCCCTGCCAATCCAAACAGTTTTGAAAACAACCCCAACGGCCAATTCTGTAAGGGCTACAGACCTTGGCTTGGTACAGAGGGAGGCATCAATAATGCACAATATTGCGGTGAACATTTACAGGTTTTAATTCGGGGTGGTTCAAATGTCCATTATTCTGATATTATCTCGTCTCTTTATCTTCCTGAATTCTCAGCAAGCCTTAGCGATGAAACCATTAAAGGTATAATTGAATGCTATGGTTTAGAAGATTTAAGAATGGCTTATAATCAGGATGTAATCACCTATGCTATTCTTAGGATGGTTATTAATCCATATAAAGATTTTCAGACGGGGCTTGCAAATATTGATGAAATATTGCCATTGTTGGTTGAAGAGATTAATACGGATATTAATATACCTGCTGCAGAACCTGAAAATGATTTATACAATCAACTTGCCCTGCGCAAAGAGGAATATGATTATATCCTGAAAGGAAGAGATTCTGAAAATTCGGATTTTAAGGCAATAATAAAGGATCTGAGCAATTATAATAATGCGACATTCCTTAAAAAGTATTTTGAGAAAGTTGTGCTGGTTGAAAAGCTTAAGGAAACGAGAGTATTCAAGGGCTTTGCAAGGATTAATCCTAACAACAGGGTTGACAAATCTGAATTGTCCAACACAGAGGTAAATTGGCTCCCTGCATACCAGGTTTCAGGGGAGGGTATCTTTCTGGAATTTAAAAATGAAGTTGTTGATCAGTGGCTTAGGACTATAGGTTATGAGTTTAATGGTTTAATCGGGAGGAATACACAGGCAAGGAACAGAAGAAATCCACTCAACTTAGGCAATCCAAGGGATATTAATCCTGTGTTTGTGATGATGCATACATTTGCTCACCTATTGATAAAGAGATTATGCCATAGTTGTGGATATGGCTCATCAGCTCTGAGGGAAAGAATTTATTTTAGCAGTGATGCTGAAAATCGAATGAACGGCATTCTAATTTATACATCATCAGGTGACTCTGAAGGTTCATTGGGTGGCTTAGTACGCCAAGGTACTGAACTTTTTCTTGCAAATATAGTTCAGCAGGCAATTGAAGAAGCAAGGTGGTGTTCTGCTGATCCTGTTTGTTCTGATATAGGCCAGTCCAGCGGTCAGGGGCCAGATAATATTAATGGCTCGGCTTGCCATAACTGTTGTCTTGTGCCGGAAACAAGTTGCGAGGAGTTTAATATGCTTTTGGACAGGGCAACCATTACAGGAACGCTGAATAAGCCAGAGTTGGGTTTCTTCGCTTAGTTTTTTATTAGATTTTTCTTTTATCTAAATCAAAAAATTCTACTTTAAAGCCAAACTGATTTTAAAACCGTTCCAAATAATCAACTAAAAGTTTAAACTGCCCTTTTTCAATCTTGGAACTGGTGCTTCGGCATATGCGCATTTGCGTACTAGGGTCATGCTGGCCGTAGCCTTTTTCTGCACGCAGTTTCCTGAGTGTTTTTACATTCTGCTGTCTCAGGCTGCCGCTTTCTGTCTGGGACTACTTAACGGAGGTTGGTTTAACAAACAGAAAGTTTTCCGCCTATCACATCCCCTTACTTAGTGGTACGCGATACCCCTTCTCCAACATGATAACCCGCTCCAATATGCCCCACCACCCAAATTTTAATACCGCCCAACAATTTAGTATATTTAGCACATGAATTAATCATCTTACCTATGGCTACACCGATTGATGCGCATAAGGTTTTTGCAGAGTACTTCAAGGGATGCGAATCGTTGGCGTATGCCCTTTCTTCAAAATTGGCAGAAGGGAATTTGTGTATCGACATTGAAGACTATAAGAAAGAGCTTCCAGCCCATCTGGAAGAAGCGAAGAAAAAGGGTTCATTCAGTGATGCAGACCACCGTTTTTGGGTATCTCCGGAGGAGTTCGACAAACAATGTATGGATGGAGTATTTGTTACCCGCGACCCAAGTGTGCTGAAGCCTTTCGTGATTTATAAGCAAAAAGCTTACCTGCACAGATACTTCCAGTACGAAACACAAATAATTGAAAACATCAAAAGACTGGGCAGCAATCTGCACATCATTACCGGCGGGCCCGGAACGGGAAAGACATACAGCGTTGCCACAGAGCTGGTAAAATTATTCACGAATAATCCAGATCTAAAAGTGGCCCTTGCCGCACCCACAGGCAAAGCAGCGGCACGAATGAATGAGTCAATAAAAAATTATGCCGGAGGAAAAGAGGAAGAATTAGGCAAGGATGTTTATCTCAAACTGACATCCCTAAAAGCCCAGACTCTCCATCGCCTGCTGGGCTATATCCGAAACAGTGTTTTTTTCAGGCATAATGACAAAAATCCACTCCCATACGATGTGGTAGTGATTGATGAAGCATCTATGATTGATGGGGCAATGATGGCCAAACTGCTCAATGCCATTGGCAACAACACCCTGTTTTACCTGATTGGCGACAAAGACCAGCTGGCCTCAGTGGAGGCAGGATCGGTGTTTGGCGATATATGCAGGGCAGTAATTGATGATGCTGGAAAAGTGGAGGAATTGGAGCAGGTTGAGAAGGAAATATGGACCGGCGGAAAAGTAAAGAGGTTACTGAAAAATCACAGGGCCGAAGGGAAACAAATCGTAACGATTAGCAAAAAACTTATCGAAGGTGAAAAAGATTTTGTTTTGGACTTCGACAATAATGTAGATAATGAGGTAGTCATCGAAACAAAACACGATGAAGCTAAATTTAATGGTCAAATAAAGCTTTACGAAGAATACATTAAAGCAAAAAGCATCATAGATGCACTAAAGAAACTTAACCGCGTGCGTGTGCTTTGTGTCACCCGCGAGCACGATTACAGCGTGGCCGAAGCCAATGACCGCATAGAGAAGTACCTGAGAAAAACGATCAACAACAAGGACCTATTTGACCCCAAAGATGGTTTTTACCACAACCAGCCCATCATCATCACCAAAAACGATTACAACCTGGGGCTTAACAACGGCGATGTGGGCCTCATCCGAAAACAGGGAGATGATCCATTAAGATTTTACTTTGAGGGCCAGGATGGAGAGCTTAAGTCGCATCCTGCCGGCTATCTCAGCCATTACGAAACAGTGTTTGCCATGACCATACACAAGAGCCAGGGTTCGGAGTTTGACCATGTGGTGGTGCTGCTGCCCGAAAAGCAAGCCCGCAAACTGCTTACCCGCGAATTGCTTTACACTGCAGTAACCCGTGCAAAGAAGAAAGTGCTGGTGCAAACCACACCTGAATCGCTGGAACACTGCCTAACCCACGAGGTATCAAGGGCGTCGGGTTTAACCCAAAGAATTCAGGAAAGTAAAAAATAAGCATAATGGGCAAACTATATATTTCAAGCCAGATGGAAAACCTTTGCGGGAAGCTGGCCGAAAACCTGAAACAGCAACCCGGCTCCATCTTCAGCAAAACCGTGATCATCACTCAAGGGGGAGGCATGAACGACTGGCTTACCAGAAGCATCACCGAAACCAACGGGGTATTTGCCAATTATGCATTCCAGAATCAGGACGGCTTTCTGGGGCAGGTGTATGAATTGCTAACGAGTGATAAGCTTCGCAGCAACCTCGATGCCATCAAATTCGGGGTGTACGGATGGCTTGACAATGAAACATTTAAAGAAGAATTTCCTGATGTTGCATCGTATTACAAAGACAATGACCTGCGCCGCATCCAGCTCTCTGAAAAGATCGCCGACCTGTTCGACCAGTACCAATCGTACCGTGAAGATATGATCAAAAGCTGGGACGATGGAAAACCTTATACAAAGCTGGAAACCAATCAAGAAGCAGAGAAATGGCAAATGTGGCTATGGCAACAGCTTGGCATTTCTTCCAAAGCCACTCTCAGAGATAAAATTTACGAGATATTAAACACTGATGCAGAAAAACTGCAACATACCTTCCCGGAACTCCATCTTTTTGGTATTTCCATTTACACAAATTTTCATCTTGATTTCTATAAGCAAATCAGTACATACATTCCCGTCCATTTTTACCTCTGCCTCCCTTCACAGCAAAAAGAGTACAAGCAAACCCTGCTGGAAATCTTCGGCACCAAGGCCAAAGAGTTGCTGGAACAGTTTGCTGGGGTGAAAACAGAATCAGCCGATTTTCAGGTTAGGGACACAAACACCCTGCTTGGTCGCCTGCAGCAAAGCATATTGAACAACGAGGAACTGACGGCAAAAGACAAGGACGATTCCATCCAAATCACCTCCCATTTCACCCCCGTGCGCGAGGTGGAGGCGCTTTACAACTACCTGCTCGACCTGTTTGAAAATGACCAGACACTGAAGCCGCGCGATGTGCTGGTAATCACCCCCGACATCAACAAATACGAGCCTTTCATCAAGGCAGTATTCCGCAATGCGCCCGTCCGCCTGCCCCACAGGGTTTCGGGTGCTGCAAAAAACACGGGAGACAGCATCACCTCTGCCCTGGAACTGATAGTGAATATGGGCGAAGATGATCTAGCCTCGGAGAAGGTGGCCGAACTGCTCGAACAGAACCGCATCGGCAAAGCCTACCGCATTGAAGACACCGGCTACATCCGCGGGGTGGTTAAGAAAGCCGGGGTCCGCTTCGGGCGCACCAACAGGCTGAAAGATGATACCCACTTTGTGAGCTGGAAGTACGGTCTGGAAAAAATCATTCTGGGCTATGCCATGCTCACCGACGAAGCCTTTGATGTGTCACACCGGCTTACAGAGGACGAAAAAAAACTCCTGGGAGAAGAAGGCCTGACCAATTACCCCTACAAGGATGCTGAAGCCTCTGCCAGCCACGACATGTTGCGGCTAAAGGCTTTTGTGGACGACCTGCAGAGCCTTTTTGACGAGCAAGGAAAACCCCGCACCCTGGCAGAATGGAAGCTGCTGTTGCTGGAAGAAGTGATGGATAAAATGGTATGGAGCAACGACTTCAGCAAAGAAGACCGCCAGGAGCGCAATGAAATATACCGTGCCATGGGGTTTACCGAACGGCTGCCCGAAGATGTGGCCAAAAAGGAAGTGCCCTGGGCTGTGTTTCTGAACGAATTGAAAAAGCGCCTCTTTACCGGGAGCCGCGAGCATGAGATGAATTCGGGTGCCATCACTTTTACTTCGGCTATCCCCTCCCGCGGCCTGCCTTATAAGGTCATAGCCTTTATCGGGCTCGACAATGGCGTTTTCCCGCGGCAGGACCAGCACCTGGGTTTCGACCTGATAGGCAGCGATTACCAGCCCGGCGACCGCTCCAAAAAGGAAGCTGACAAATCGCTCTTCCTCGACACCCTGATGTCCGCCCGCCAAAAGCTATACCTGAGCTGTATCGGGCAAAGCGTAAAAGACAATAGCGAAATACCCCCGTCCATCGTGCTAGACAATCTAATGGACTATCTGGAACTACAGGCCGAGAAGCACCCCCTGCACGGATTCAGCAACAGATACAACAACAAGGAGCTTTTCACCTACCTCTACAATGCCCCGCCAAACGAAAATGTACACAAAACAAGCGATCAGAAACCCTCTTCTGGTTCAGACAAATCAGAAGCCCCGAAAGAGGAGATCTGGGTCAACGATTTCGTAAAATTCTTTGAAGCCCCCATCGACTGGCACTTTAACAAAGTACTGGGTATTAAATATGATGGCGATGAAGACGATACTTTGCCGGAAACGGAATTATTTGAATTGGATGCCCTGCAAAAGTGGCACATCAAAAATAAACTACTGAAATACAAGGGAGATTCAGATCAAGAACTTACGGCCTTTATTCAGGAACACATCAAAAAAGGTGAACTCCCTCTAAAAAACATTGGGCGGGCAACGGTGGAGAAGTATTTGGAAGAAATGGAACTGTTAAGAAACAGGTACACTGAACTTACGGATGGCAAGAATGAAAGAAGTATAAACATTGACCTAGATGTGAATGATCTCAGGATCACCGGCACCATTGATGGGGTATGGGGAGAAGAGTATATTCATGTAAGTACCTCCACATCCGGCAGTAATGAAAAATACAAGTCCCGGGCTTACCTTAATGCTTTGTTATTATATGCCGCAGGCAAAATCACCTCTGCAAGGTTGCTGGTTTTGGAGAAGAACGGTAACACCATTAAGGTAATTGATTTGGCCATCCCGGAAGTTGAGCCGGTATGCGCAAAAGAAAAGCTTGTTGAGCTTGTTGGGTACCTTAAAAAAGGGAAGTCACAACCTCTGATATTTACTCTTAATGCCACAAAACCGCCCGAGGTGGGGCAAGCAATCTCTCCTGAATCTGTTTTAGATGCTTTGATAGCAGAAGCATATGGCAACCAATATGCTAATATGCCTGCGAACAAATATGTATCAAACCTTTTGGAAACTGGATATTTTGAAAGCATTAGCGAAACGGATGTGGATCAGATCAAGAAAATTGCAGGATTGTTAAACCTTAGTCAGCAAGAAAATGGAGGAGCTTAACATACAAGATGCGGAGCTCAGTGGCTCCAAGCTGATTGAAGCCAGCGCAGGAACGGGAAAAACCTATTCGGTGGCCCTGCTAGTGCTGCGATTGATCCTTGAGAAGGAGGTTCCCATTGATAAGATGCTAATGGTAACCTTTACAAAAGCCGCTACAGCCGAACTAGAGCTCCGTATCCGCAAATTTGTTCGACTGGCATATCGTTATGCCTCCGCCGGCCATTCCTGCGATAGGCAGATTACCGATCTTGTGGATAAGGCCGGCAAGCAAGAAAGCTTATCTAAGCTAAAACCTGCCTTGCAATCGCTGGACAACCTCTCGGTAATGACCATCCACAGCTTCTGCCAGAAAACCATAGGGGAGTTCACCTTCGAGACCAATCAATCGTTCGACTTTGAAATCGTAACAGATGATTCCTTAATATTGAAGAATGCCACCAACCAGTTTGTGAGGGAAACCCTGAATATGCTGGATTACGAGCAATACAAGGAAATCAACGAAGACCTGAAAATTGAGGCGATGGACAAAATGCTCCGGAATCATTTGCAAGGAATGAGATTTCTGGATGCTGAAAACTACGTCGAACTTGCTGACATTGAAAAAAACAAGAATGAAAAATATGAGGCATTAAAAAAGGCAATTGAAGATAATTTAGACAAAATCCAGGCTTCTGATATTGGCCCCCGAACTGACTTGGGAAAGAATAGAAGCACTGCTGAGCTATTCCTTCCGCAGTTTATCAAATATTGCTGTGTAAAAAAGGAAAAAATCAACCATTTTGAGTTTATATATTATCCTTATGGGAAAGAATACGCCGAAGCCTGCGATAATGCCAGTCTGATTTATGTCGACTTTTTCAAAAAAGCAAGTGAAGAACTCGAGAGAATAAAAAAATCTAAGGGATTGATTTCCTACGACGATCAGATCAAAACCATTCATGCTGCCCTGAGGAATGATCAGTTTAAAACCCTCCTTAAAGAAAAGTTTGACGCCATTTTCATTGATGAGTTTCAGGACACCGACAAATACCAGTACGAGATCTTCAGTGAGGTGTTTAAAGGAAAAACCCTTTTCTATATTGGCGACCCCAAGCAAAGCATCTACGGCTGGAGGGGCGCCGATCTGGATACTTACAAGGTGGCAAAGGGCCAGGTGGGGGACAATCTGCATACCTTAAAAACCAATTACAGGTCTACCCCCCGCTTGCTTAAAGCCTTGGAAAGCCTGATGGACTTTTCAGGAGATTCCGAAGATTCCAATATGTTCCTGGATAAGAAAATTCCCTTTGAGTTGGTTCAGTCAGGAAATAAAAAGCTTGGTGATATCAAGGTAAATCAAAAGGATGTTCCACCCGTTACCATCTGGAAATTCAGCCCCAATGACTTTGAAGCTAACTACGAAAAGGTTGCCAATGAAGTATTAATGCTTGTTTCAGGGGACAATACCATAAACGGGGAAAAGATTAGTCCGAAGGATATTGGAATCCTTACCCGAACCAACGAGGAGGCACGGTCAACCAAAAAAGCCCTTGCAAAACTGGGGATACCCTCTGTGCTTCGTGATGACAAGAGGGTAATGTCGTCAGACGAAGCCGCTCTGGTTCGCTGTCTCATAATGGCTGCATTAAACCCACAACGGGGTGCCATATACCGTGTCATAAACCTGCCTCAATTTGGCTATACCCCATGTTCCGTAAATGCCATCAGCGAAGAGAGGGAAGAAAAAACAGGGATTGAAGCAACATCAACCCTGACCGAGCTTCAAAAACTGGATGAAACCATTCACATCGACTTCTTTTTGGAACTTCGTAACATTTTGCGAAAAGAAGGGGTGTATAACATGATTGCCCGCTTCCTTGATATTTACGGTATCCGGAAACGATGCCAGAACGATCCTGAAGGACAAAGATTGCTTACCAACATCAATCATATTGCTGAGATCCTTCACAAGCTTGAACGAAAAGCTAAATTGACTCCCGATGAACTCATCGTCTGGCTGCAGCGGACTCAGGATGATTCCAATGAAGAATACCAACTCAGGGTTGAAAGCGAGGATAATGCAGTTCAGATTTCCACTATCTTTAAAGCCAAAGGTCTGCAGTACAATATTGTTTTTGCCCCTTTCCTATGTTTCGTCCCCAGATCCTATAAAAACGGACAGGTTGTTAGTTTTAAAAAACAAACTCTGATTAATGACGGAATAGGGCAAGACTCAAAGGAGTATGTTTTTACAATGAAATTCAACGGTCTTGACCAAACCGACAAGGCTCTTAAACTGGAACAAGACGAGCAGGAGAATCGCAGACTGATATATGTTGCCTTGACAAGGGCAGTTTATAAATGCTATATTTCTTTGATTCCAAAAATGTCCAGAGGAAAACAGGTAGAATCATCTCTTTCCACAATTTTAAGTCATTTTAAGGGAGGTTCCAAATTGATAGAAGAGATTGATGTAACCCTGCCAGAAACCGGGACCCGGGATGAGGTAAAGAAAATAAAAAAATGGAACCCTTTCATGCAGGGAGATGCCCCCACCTTCTGCCCTCGCGAACCCGATGCTGCCCTCGCAAAAGATGGTATTAAAGTCCCCCTTCAGGTGCACAGCTTCAGCGCGCTGAGCAGGAGCAAGCATATTTCAGTCCCCTTCGAAAAACAGTACATGGATGAGGCTTATGACCAATTTATTTTTCAGAATCTTGGCAGGGGAGCCAATGTGGGAACAGCCTTGCACAGCATTTTCGAAATGCTCGACTTCAATAAGCCTGATACCTGGGAGAAAACCCTGACTGAATCTGCAAAGTATTATCCCAACATCCTGAAGAAAGACTGGATGAGCCATTTTAAAACCCTGTTGGAGCATACCCTGAATACAAACATTGCCATCTATGGGGAGACATTCAGATTAAGCCAAGTCACCCTTGATAAAATGTTACCTGAGCTGCAGTTCAACTTCGCCATCAGAGAAGGGGTAAAAAAAGATAAGATTGACAAGATTCTGGGCCAGGAAGCCGAACTGGCAGGCGATGCCACAATACAGGGGATGATGACAGGTTTTGTGGACCTTCTCTTTGAACACAATGGCAGGTACTTCATCCTCGACTGGAAATCCAACCATCTGGGAAATTCAACAGAAAAATACAGCACAGAGTGTATGCAGGCAGCCATGAAGAACAGCAATTATGATCTCCAATATATGATTTACACGGTTGCTTCGGTTCGCTGGCTCAAAAGCAGGATACCCAATTTCAGCTACGAAAAACACTTCGGAGGTGTAATATATATGTTTCTCAGGGGTGTCAGGGAAGACGGCACTACCGGTATTTTTACGGCCCGACCGGACAAGGCACTGATAGACCGTCTGGATGAGGCATTGAAAAGCAGTAGCGGGAAATGATATGATGCAGTAGTAAGAATTCCTGATGCCGAATTTGTGAAAGGTAAATATTTCGCGAAAGTGTTAGAAAAAAATATGGACAAGCCGATGTTTCATTTAGTAAACTCAAGAACTGGAAATAATTCTGATTAAGAATGAGATGAATTTCGATATGATTCGGGATAATTATGATAAGGTTAGAATTTTAAATGATTTGTTTAAAGAATACTTTGAGAGATAAAAATGATTCTATACCATTGGTCAATGACCAGGTTGTTGAGTGTTTGGGTGTACTACTAAAAAGTTCAGAAAAAGTCACAAATTTAATTTATCTGAATTTATCTTTTGCTAATCAAAAAACTTCCATGAAACGCCGAACTTTATTGCCATTCCGGGAAGGGGGTAAAATGGAATGTGGTAAACAACGGGAGATTCGGGCAAGAGAGCGCCGATATTCTGGGCCATTAAAAACAAACGGGTTCTTTGAACATCGAAAGTGGCAAAAGCATTGGCAACTAACAAATGATTTGCAGTAAACTGGTTTTGCGCATAAAATTGCCTGACCATGGGCAAATAACCCATTGGCTGATAGGCTGAATTAAATTGCAAATCAACTCCCACATTGACGAACATAGCACGATCGAAAAGCGGAAAATCGAAAAACAAGGAATGGTAGCTTACCCACTCAGGAAATTGTTCAAATTGTGTTTCTGTAGTGTATTGAAACAAGATGTTGTGTTTGGTTCTGAAAGGCCCCAAACGGGTATTAAAATCTAAAGAGGCCTGAAGCATCCCAAAGGTGTTGGGGTTTTGCAGGGGTAGTCCCTGGGGGCCTAGATAAACCATATTGTTGAGCAGGAAATAATTTACTCCGGCAGAAAACCAATTTGATTGCATCTGCATTCCGGCACGGGCTATGGTTTGTTTAGAGAAATCGTTGTTCCAGCTTATGTAGTTGCTCGAAAAGCGGGAGAGAAAAAACGGTGCTTCAACATTATGAAGGTCGGCCCTAAGCTTGAGCCTGAATCTTTGTTGAGGTCGCCCCAGGGCGAGCGAAGCTCCCATCGAAACATCGCCTTCGTGGTATCCGCCTAAAGTATAATTGGCATAAGCAGTGCCCGACAAAAACCTGTTCTGATCACTTTCTACCTCGGCGCCTTGAACTATCTGGCTAAATCTCTGACGGTCAAACAACACTTCTCTTTCGGGAGTTACATTCAAGGGCTGTCTAATATCTATAAAACTGTGCTTTAAAAAGACTCTGAAGTTGAAGGGAAAGCGTCCACGACCTGTTGTAAGCGGAAAGTTTGACCACCCAATGCGGTTTTCCACAATGTGAATTCGGGTAGAGTCGAATGTGAAAGTAGTATTGGAAGGAGGTGTAGGAAAAATTGACAAGGGAGCCGCAGGGTCATTGAAGACGAGTGATTGGCTACGCCATGTGAATTCGTGGGTTAGGCGACCTAAATTCAGGAACTGTTGGTCGGTTGTATTTTCCTGACCCGGACGATTCAGATAAAATCCGGTTTGATAGAATTGATGAATATTTACGATGGTTTCTCGGGTTTGGGAAGTTGCTGAGGGCATCAACACAATATCCCTTTTGGGATTGGCTTCGAAGTCAAGCCGATTTTCGAGACCTCCGCTTTCCTGAAGTTGATTCCGGTTGGAAATAAAACTTCCCAAGACCTGATACCTGTCGCCCGGCAAGCGGTAATGCAAAGAGAACCGCACATTGGAATGCCTGGACGCCAAATGATTGAAACTGCCCGGCGAGTTTACAACCTGGTACTTTGCGGCCGCTGTGAGGTTTTCATGCAATCGTTGATTGTGCATAGCATAAAACAACTGTTCATTGTCGGCCCCCATTACATAATACAATTCGCTGTAAACATGCCTTAATTGGTAAAAAGGCAAATTTTGAGGGTCAAAATGATAACCTTCAAACAGATTGCCAACCGCAGGACTGAAGTAGTAACCTCTATAAGGGCTGAACTTAAGTTCTCTTGTAGCATGGCCCACATTGCCCCTATGGGCAAAAAACCGCTTGCTGCGGTGCGCAAAATCGTACAATTGGAATCCGGTAATTGTAGTATCGATTGGTTGTGGGGTGAAACCAAAGGGGTCTTCCAATTGACCGGCGTTAAACCATCTTACATCATTTGGAGCCAGCAGCGTATCTTGCAGTGTTTTGCTTCCTATGCTCTGGAAGGCAATTGTGCTTAAAAGCAATAAGAAAATTAATCGGAATTGCATAGAGATTCTTTCAGCCCAGGACTATTTTGCTAAACGAAGAAGTGTCCGGAATCGTTTTGCAAAAGTAAACAAATACATTGCTCGGGTGGTGCAGTAAATTTTTCCCTTATTGCCATACATAATTAATTTCTGCGCAAATTTTGATACCTTTGTGCCCCCAAAGTGAACGAAATAGGTAGTTGAGCCACAATTCATTTACTTCTTCCGAGCGATAAACGGTTAGGGTTGTTTTCAGCAAAAGGATAAAATGTGTAAACTTTTTGAAAAACCATCTTGGTTTTCATAAATAAACATGTACCTTTGCACTCCCCAAAACAGGCAGATTTAACTATAACACAATAAAAAAGAAGTTTTTACAAATTTCATTGCAGTATGCCAACAATACAACAATTGGTTCGCAAAGGACGCCAAAAGGTTGCTTACAAAAGTAAGTCACCCGCTTTGGATTCATGCCCACAGCGCAGAGGAGTCTGTGTTCGGGTTTATACTACTACTCCCAAGAAGCCCAATTCGGCTATGCGTAAAGTAGCGCGAGTGAGGCTAACAAACGCAAAAGAAGTGAATGCATACATTCCGGGCGAAGGTCATAACTTGCAGGAGCACAGCATTGTACTGATCAGGGGTGGCAGGGTAAAGGATTTGCCGGGTGTAAGGTACCACATAGTAAGGGGTGCCTTGGATACCAGTGGTGTGAGTGGACGCAACCAACGCAGGTCGAAATACGGGACCAAGAGACCCAAGGCAGGCAAGCAGGTACAACCGGCCGCCAAAGGCAAGAAATAATTTCCCAACGCACAAGAATAATTATTCAGAGATACCATGAGAAAGGCAAAACCCAAGAAACGAATATTGCTTCCCGATCCAAAATTCAATGATGTTTTGGTTTCGCGTTTTGTGAACAACCTTATGGAAAGGGGCAAGAAAAATCTGGCATACGATATCTTTTATGATGCCATGGAAATAGTTTCTGCCAAAACCAAGGAAGACGGACTGGAAGTGTTCAAGAAGGCTCTCGCCAATGTTACTCCCTCTGTTGAGGTTCGCAGCCGAAGAATAGGTGGTGCTACATTTCAGATTCCTTCTGAAATTCGCCCCGAACGCAAAATGACTATTGGCATCAAACACCTTATCAACTATTCGCGCAGGCGCAATGAGAAGGGTATGGCTGCAAAGCTTGCCGGTGAAATTTCAGCTGCATTCCGCGAAGAAGGTGCTGCATACAAGAAAAAAGAAGACACACACCGTATGGCAGAAGCTAATAAAGCTTTCAGCCATTTCCGTTTCTAACACACATTGCAATAGCGAATACCCATTAATACCACATGGCCAGAGATTTAACATACACGCGCAATATAGGCATTATGGCACATATTGATGCCGGAAAGACTACTACTTCCGAGCGCATATTGTTCTATACCGGCGTGAATTACCGCCTGGGTGAGGTACATGATGGTACTGCAACCATGGATTACATGGTGCAGGAACAGGAAAGGGGAATAACCATCAGTTCGGCAGCAACAACCACTTTTTGGAACTATCGCAGCCAACAATACAAGATAAACCTGATAGATACTCCGGGCCATGTGGATTTCACCGTTGAGGTGGAGAGGAGTCTCAGGGTGCTGGATGGGGCTATTGCCTTGTTTTGCGCCGTAGGTGGTGTAGAGCCTCAATCCGAGACGGTTTGGAGACAAGCCGACAAATATAAAGTTCCCAGAGTGAGTTTCATAAACAAGATGGACCGTGCAGGTGCTGACTTTTATGCAGTGATCTCAAAGATTAAGGACCGACTGGGAATGAATGCCGTACCTGTGCAATTGCCCATAGGTGCAGAAGACTCTTTCAGGGGTATAGTGGATCTTATTACTGGCAAGGCATTTGAGTGGGATGCGCAATCCCTCGGAACGATGTTTGTTGAAATTCCCGTTCCCGACGATTTGAGGGAGACCGTAAACGAATACCGGATGAAACTTCTCGAAGGTTGCGCCGAAGAAAGCGAAGAAATGTTGGAGAAGTTTATGGATAACCCTGACAGCATTTCTGAGCAAGAAATGATTGAAATCATCAGGAAAGCAACGATCGAGCTTAAAATCACTCCGGTATTGTGCGGATCAGCATTTAAAAACAAAGGAGTGCAATTGCTTCTTGATGCAGTTGCCCGGTTTTTGCCATCTCCTATGGATGTTCAATCTGTAACGGGCCTGAATCCTCGTACGGAAATTGAAGAGATACGCCATGCTTCGGTCAAAGAGCCGTTTGCTGCATTGGCGTTCAAGATTTTGACCGACCCTTATGTGGGAAGGTTGTGTTTTTTCAGGGTTTACAGCGGACGACTCGAATCAGGCTCTTATATATTGAATGCTTCGACAGGAAAAAAGGAGCGGATTTCGCGCATACTTCAGATGCATGCAAACAAACAAAATCCTGTTGATTTTATTGAGGCCGGAGATATTGGTGCTGCCGTAGGTTTTAAAGATATCAAAACCGGCGACTCGCTCTGCGATGAGAAGCATCCCATCGTATTAGAGAGTATGACATTCCCTGAACCGGTGATAAGCATTGCTGTTGAGCCCAAAACACAGGCTGACATTGATAAACTCTCCCTTGCCCTTGGCAAACTTGCCGAAGAAGACCCAACATTTAAGGTGAAGGTGGATGCTGACAGCGGTCAAACAATTATTAGCGGTATGGGCGAATTGCATCTCGAAATCCTTGTGGACCGTCTCAGGCGCGAGTTTAATGTAGAGTGCAACCAGGGTGCTCCGCAGGTTACATACAAAGAAGCCATTATATCTGCTGTCGAGCATCGCGAAGTTTATAAGAAACAAACAGGTGGTCGTGGAAAATTTGCAGACATCGTTTTCGAAATAGGTCCTGCCGACGATGGTGTTTCAGGTCTTCAATTCATTGATGAGGTGAAAGGTGGAAACATTCCCCGCGAATATATACCATCGATTGAAAAGGGCTTTAAGCAGGCCATGCAGAATGGTGTGCTTGCCGGTTTTCAGGTTGACAGTATCAAGGTGCGGCTATTGGATGGTTCGTATCATAATGTGGACTCCGATTCACTCTCATTCGAGATATGTGCAAAAATCGGGTTCAAATCCTCCTGCAGAAAAGCAGGCAGCGTTTTGCTTGAGCCTATTATGAAGCTTGAGGCAGTAACCCCAGACGAATATGTGGGCGATGTGGTTGGCGATATCAACCGTCGCAGGGGTCACTTGCAAGGAATATCATCCAGGTTCAACCTTCAGGTGATTGAGGCCAAGGTGCCCCTTTCCGAAATGTTTGGCTATGTTACCGCCCTTCGTACTCTTACCAGTGGCAGGGCAACCTCTACAATGGAATTTTCGCACTATCAGGAAACCCCAAAAAATATTGCCGACGAGGTGATTGCAAAAATGTTGGGAGTGAAAGCTTAATCGTTTAATTCAAAATAACGCAAACCGTGAGTCAAAGAATCAGAATTAAATTAAAGTCTTACGATTACAATTTGGTGGATAAGTCTGCCGAGAAGATCGTAAAAACTGTAAAGTCAACAGGGTCGGTTGTTAATGGACCTATTCCGCTTCCAACCAACAAGAAGATTTTTACCGTTTTGCGCTCTCCATTCGTAAACAAAAAATCCAGGGAACAATTTCAATTGTGCTCGCACAAAAGAATGCTGGATATTTTCTCGACCTCATCAAAAACAGTGGATGCACTGATGAAACTGGAGTTGCCCAGTGGAGTTGAGGTTGAGATTAAGGTGTAATCATTTTTAAAAATTATTGCCGAAAGAGCAGAAAAATCTGAACAATGTCAGGATTAATTGGAAAAAAAGTTGGAATGACCAGCATATTCGATGCCTCTGGGAAGAACATCCCATGCACGGTAATAGAGGCTGGTCCATGTGTGGTGACGCAGGTCAGGACACTGGAAAAGGATGGCTACGATGCCATTCAGCTTGGCTTTGGCGAGAAGAAAGAGAAGCATACTACTAAACCCCTTATGGGGCATTTTGCCAAGGCCGGAACCACACCCAAGAAGTATGTTGCCGAATTTACCCGTTTCGAGAAGGAACACCAAAAGCAGTTTGGCGACTCTATCACCGTTGATGTTTTTATCGAAGGTGAATTTATTGATGTTATAGGGATATCCAAGGGTAAAGGTTTTCAGGGCGTTGTGAAGCGCCATAATTTTAGCGGTGTTGGTTCTGCATCACACGGCCAGCACGATAGATTAAGAGCTCCGGGTTCTATTGGAGCATCATCCTGGCCATCGAGGGTTGTAAAAGGATTGCGTATGGCTGGCCGCATGGGCGGCGAGCGCGTGAAGATGATCAACCTTAAGATCATGAAGCTTATTCCCGAGAAAAACCTCGTAATTGTTAAAGGTTCTGTCCCAGGACCCAATGGATCATATTTAATTCTTGAACGATGGAGTTAACAGTATATAACTTTGACGGCACAACTACCAGCCGTACCGTTGTCCTGAAAGAGGAAATTTTTGGCATTGAGCCAAACGACCATGCTATTTATCTGGATGTGAAACAATACCTGGCGAATCAGCGTCAAGGTACACATAAGACCAAAGGCCGAAGCGATGTAGCGGGTAGTACGCGCAAACTCCACAAGCAAAAGGGCACGGGCGGATCTCGTAAAGGCGATATTAAATCCCCTATTTTCCGCGGTGGTGGTACCATATTTGGCCCTCAGCCACGGGATTATTCCTTCAAGGTAAACAAAAAGGTCAAAAGGCTTGCGCGCAGGTCGGCCTTGACCTACAAAGCACTAAACAATAATATCACTGTTTTTGCGCCATTCAGTTTTGCTGAGGCCAAAACAAAGAATTATGTGGAATTCCTCAAAAAATTTGAATTTGACGGAAAGAAGACCTTGTTGGTACTTGCAGAAAAAGATCACCAAATAGAATTGGCTGCGCGCAACCTACCCAAAGCAAAGGTGGTTTTGGCTGGCGATCTGAATACTTACACTATCCTTCATGCCGAAAAATTACTCCTTTTAGAGAATTCCATCTCTGAGGTAGAAAATATTTTGCTGGATTAATTTAATAATGAAAACGGGTTGGAAAAAGATCGACCCCTAAACGAAGAAAAAAATGGAAATTTTGATTAAGCCACTCATTACCGAGAAAATGACATCGGTAAGTGAAAAATTTTCCAACCGCTTCGGGTTTGTTGTGGATAAGCGTGCCTCCAAGGGCCAGATAAAGAATGCCATTGCTACAATGTACGGCGTAAAAGTAGTATCCATCAACACAATGATATATCTGGGTAAAAGTAAAGTGCGTTTTACGAAACAAGGTATCCAGAGCGGAAAGAAAAACAACTTTAAAAAGGCCATTGTTACCCTGGCCGAAGGTCAAACCATAGATTTTTACAGCAATATTTAAGGATAAATGGCTTTAAGAAAATTTAAACCAACCACTCCGGGTCAGCGTAATAAGATTATTAGCGCCTTTGACGAGATAACTGCCTCAACTCCTGAGAAGAGCCTTGTGGTTGGCAAAAAACAAAGTGGAGGCAGAAACAGTGACGGCAGAATGACCATGCGTTATATGGGCGGAGGTCACAAACGCAGTTTGCGCCTGATTGATTTCAAGCGCGATAAAGATGGCATTCCGGCAACTGTAAAAACTATCGAATACGATCCCAACCGTTCGGCGCGCATAGCATTGCTTTTTTATGCCGATGGTGAGAAGCGCTATATCATTGCACCCAACGGATTGAAAGTGGGCCAGGTTCTGGTTTCGGGCGAGGGTGCCACTCCTGATGTGGGTAATTCATTGTTGCTGAAGGATGTGCCTCTTGGTAGCCTTGTGCACAACATAGAGTTGAATCCCGGACAAGGTGGCAAAATGGCCCGTAGTGCCGGCACTTATGCCCAGCTGATGTCGAGAGAAGGCAAATACGCAATTCTGAGGCTACCCTCTGGTGAGCTTCGAATGGTACTCATTACCTGTAAAGCCACAATCGGAGCTACTTCCAATCCCGACCACATGCATGAGCAATCCGGTAAAGCAGGCCGTAGCCGTTGGCTGGGTCGCAGACCACGCACCCGAGGTGTTGCCATGAACCCTGTTGATCACCCAATGGGTGGTGGCGAAGGCCGTGCATCCGGTGGACATCCCAGGAGTCGTAATGGTGTTCCTGCCAAGGGCTTTAAAACCCGCCACAAGAATAAGATGTCCAACAGGCTTATCGTGGAAAGAAGGAAGAAATAATTTTTGTGGAATATCGTAAATGATAATATAATGAGCCGTTCACTGAAAAAAGGACCATTCATTAGCGTAAAGCTCGAGAAAAAGATCCTTGCCAATGCCAGTTCCAGCCGCAAATCTGTTGTGAAAACCTGGTCGCGTGCTTCCATGATTTCGCCCGAGTTTGTTGGGCAAACTATCGCGGTACACAATGGCAATAAATTTATCCCTGTTTATGTAACCGAAAACATGGTAGGACATAAACTTGGAGAATTTGCACCTACCCGCATATTCCGCGGACATGCCGGAAAAAAAGACAAAGCAAAAAAATAATAATTGCATCTTAAAATGGGATTAAGAAAACACATAAGGGCTGAGAAACTCAAAGATGAGAAAAAGACCCAGTATTTTGCCAAGCTTCGCAATTGCCCCACATCGCCCAGGAAAATGCGATTGATCGCCGACCTGATCAGAGGCAAAGAAGTAAACAGAGCCCTTGGAATACTCAAGTATTCGAAGCAAGATGCCAGCAACAGGCTCGAGAAGCTGCTGTTGTCAGCTATTGCTAATTGGCAAAGCAAAAATGAAGGCGTAAGGATTGAAGACAGCAACCTTTTTGTGAAGAGCATAAATGTTGATGGCGGCCGTTCGCTCAAGCGCCTGCGCCCTGCACCACAGGGTCGTGGCTACCGGATCCGTAAAAGGTCGAACCATGTTACCATTTTTGTTGATAGTAAAATTAAAAACGATTAAATCTTTTTCAGATGGGACAAAAAACAAATCCGATCGGACTTAGGCTTGGTATCATCAAAGGATGGGATTCGAACTGGTATGGCGGCCGTAAATATGAGACCAAATTGGTAGAAGATACTAAGATTCGCAAATATTTGCACGCCCGCCTGGCGAAGGCCGGAGTGTCGAAAATTGTGATCGAGCGTACCCTCAAACTTATCACTGTTACCATTAATACTGCCCGTCCGGGAGTTATTATTGGCAAAGGGGGTCAGGAAGTTGATAAGCTCAAAGAAGAATTAAAGAAAATTACCTCCAAGGAGGTTCAAATCAACATAAGCGAAATCAAACGCCCCGAGCTGGATGCTTTTTTGGTGGCTTCCACTGTTGCAAAGCAGATTGAAGGACGCATTTCTTTCCGTAGGGCAGTAAAAACTTCTATCGCTTCCACATTGCGTATGGGCGCCGAGGGGATAAAAATTACTGTTGCAGGCAGGGTAGGTGGAGCCGAGATGGCGCGTACCGAAACTTATAAGGAAGGTCGTATTCCGCTGCATACTTTGCGCGCAGACATCGACTATTCAACAGCCGAAGCCCATACCACCTACGGTCGAATTGGTGTGAAAGTATGGATCTGCAAAGGAGAAGTTTTCGGAAAGCGTGACCTTACTCCATTTGTTGAAGAGTCTGCCAAAGGCAAACCTGCACCTACAGGTGTTGGTGGCGGTGGTCGTTTCAGGGGCCGTCAGAAGGGTAAGAAGTAGTGTTTGATGTGGTACAAAGAAAAAAGAACATATAATGTTACAGCCTAAGAAAACCAAGTACAGGAAGCAGCAAAAGGGTCGCGTTAAGGGCAATACCAAAAGGGGGGCAGAATTGTCCTTTGGCTCTTTTGGTATCAAAGCTCTTGAGATGTGCTGGCTCACCGGCCGGCAGATAGAAGCTGCCCGTCAGGCTATCACGCGCCAGATGAAGCGTGAAGGCCAACTTTGGATTAGGGTATTTCCCGATAAACCCGTTACCAAGAAACCTGCTGAGGTGCGTATGGGTAAAGGAAAGGGAGCACCCGAATATTTTGTTTCAAGGATTGCACCCGGCCGGATACTTTTCGAGGCTGAGGGGGTAAATCTGGAAACAGCCAAAGAAGCAATGCGTCTGGGGGCACAAAAATTGCCCATTACTACCAAATTTGTAGTTAGGAAAGACTTTGTTGAATAAAGGGTTATTTTATAATAATTTTTTTTGTAATTTTGCAGCCTTTTTGATGGGGATCAAATCCAATGCAGCCGTTACCTGTACAGAAAGTTCTCCGACAAGGTATCCCGGAAGTAATTCCGGGGTCGTTAGATGACAAATTTTAATTTTACGGAACAATGAAACAAAGCGTAATACGAGAAATGTCAACCGGTGAGATCAAAGAGCGGTTGGAGGAGGAGAAAAAGCAGTTGAGTAAGCTAAAGCTGAATCATGCTGTTTCTCCACTTGAAAACCCTCTTAAAATTCAGGTATATCGTAAAACCGTAGCCCGGATGTTGACAGAGCTCCGCAAGCGGGCATTAGAGGATATTAAACAAAAGCAATCGTAAGCATGGAAACCAGAAATCCCAGGAAAGAAAAGACGGGCATAGTGGTAAGCAATAAGATGAACAAATCCATAGTAGTGGAGGTTCAGCGCAGATTAAAGCATGCCAAATATGGTAAGTTTATCAAACGGTCGTCAAAATTTATGGCGCACGATGAGAATAACCAATGCAATATGGGCGATGTGGTACGCATTATGGAAACCCGGCCATTGAGCAAAAATAAGTGTTGGAGGTTGATCGAAATCCTTGAAAGGGCTAAATAGATATGATACAGCAAGAATCCAGATTAGTAGTAGCCGACAATAGCGGAGCTAAAGAAGTACTTTGTATTAGAGTACTCGGAGGCACGCGCCGTAGGTATGCGGGTATCGGCGATAAGATTATTGTTACTGTTAAGGATGCCCTTTCGAGCGGTAATGTGAAAAAAGGGACTGTTTCGAAAGCCGTAATAGTTCGTACCAAGAAGCATTTGCGCCGTCCCGATGGCAGCTATATTCGCTTCGACGACAATGCAGTGGTTCTACTTACTGCGAATGAAGAAATGCGCGGAACGCGCATTTTTGGACCGGTTGCACGCGAATTGCGCGAAAAGCAATTTTTGAAAATTGTTTCCCTGGCACCAGAAGTGCTTTAACGCAAAAAATTACCTAAGCTATGCAAGCTAAATTACACATAAAGAAGGGTGATACAGTGAAGGTGATTGCCGGCAACGATAAAGGTTCGCAAGGCCGTGTGCTTACGGTGTATCCCGAAAAATTGAGAGCACTTGTAGAGGGTGTCAACATGGTGTCTAAACATACCAAACCCAAAGCAGGCAGCCCTCAAGGTGGAATCCTAAAAAAAGAAGCGTCGGTACATATTTCCAACCTGATGGTTGTTGACGCTAAAGGCAATGCTTCACGCACAGGCCGCAAACTCAATGATAAGGGCAAGTTGGTTCGTTATTCCAAAAAGACAAGGGAGGAGATCAAGTAATGAGTTATATTCCAAGACTTAAGGAAAAGTACACGAAAGAAATAGTTCCTGGTTTGATGCAGGAGTTTCAGTACAAGTGTCAGATGGAAGCCCCAAAACTGTTGAAAATCAGTTTGAATCAAGGGGTTGGAGCAGCTATTGCCGATAAGAAGATTATGGAAGCTGCCCTTGAAGAAATGACCCTGATTGCCGGCCAGAAAGCCGTAGCAACCAAGTCGCGCAAAGATATTTCGAACTTCAAGTTGCGGCGGGGTATGCCAATCGGTGCAAGGGTTACCTTGCGCGGAACCCGGATGTATGAATTTTTGGATAGATTGGTATCGGTTTCTCTGCCACGCATTCGTGATTTTAAAGGCGTGAACGAAAAGGGATTTGACGGTCGGGGTAATTATACTTTGGGTGTTTCCGAGCAAATTATTTTTCCGGAGGTAAACATTGATAAGATAAACCGTATTAGTGGGCTTGATATCACTTTCGTTACCTCTGCCAGAACCGACAAAGAGGCATTTGCCTTGTTGCGCGAATTCGGAGTTCCATTCAAGAATCTCAAAAAATAAATATATGGCAAAAGAATCAATTAAGGCCCGGGAGATGAAGAGAGCCAAGCTTGTAGTCAAATACGCTGCAAAAAGGGCAGAGTTGAAAGCAAAGGGCGATTATGATGCCCTTCAGTTGTTGCCCAAAAATGCATCTCCCGTTCGTTTGCACAACCGCTGCAAACTTACCGGAAGACCCAAAGGTTATATGCGGCAATTTGGCATCAGCCGTATCAATTTTCGCGAAATGGCCCTTAGCGGGTTGATTCCGGGAGTAACCAAAGCCAGCTGGTAAATTTTTTAACACACTCATTTTTTTACAATGTTTACCGATCCAATTGCAGATTATCTGACACGAATAAGGAATGCCGTGAAGGCCAATCACAGGATTGTAGAAATTCCTGCATCAAATCTCAAGAAGGGGATCACGAAAATACTTTTTGATAAGGGCTACATTTTGAATTACAAGTTTGAAGAAGATTTGAAGCCCGGCACCATAAAAATTGCCCTGAAGTATCATCCCGTTACCAAAACCCCTGCTATTCGCGAAATTTCGCGTATCAGCAAGCCCGGTCTTCGCAAATTTTGCAACTCCGATAGGTTGCCCAGGGTGCTTAATGGTCTTGGAATTGCCATCATTTCCACTTCCAAAGGTTTGATTACTGATAAAGAAGCTCGCGAACTGAGAGTTGGCGGCGAAATAATTTGTTATGTAAGCTAATAGGAGGGGAAAAATGTCAAGAATAGGTAAATTGCCCATTTCTTTGCCTGCGGGAGTGCAGGTAAAAGTTTCAGACAACAATGTTGTCATAGTTTCCGGTCCTAAAGGCGAACTAAGGCAAACTGTTGATCGCGATATCGCAGTTCGCATTGATGCTGATACATTGTATGTAGAGAGACCTACCGACCAAAAGCGCCACAAGGCATTGCATGGTTTGTACAGGGCGTTGATCAACAATATGGTTGTTGGTGTTTCTACAGGATACAAGGTTGTGCAGGAAGTTGTTGGTGTTGGCTACAAAGCTGCCAACGACGGCAATGTGCTGGAGCTTTCGATCGGATATTCACATACTATCTTTTTTGAATTGCCTCAGGAGATCAAGTTGCAAACAGTTACCGAGAGAGGTAAAAATCCAACAATTATCCTCGAATCGCACGACAAGCAGCTTTTAGGCCAGGTGGCTGCTAAAATTCGTTCACTTCGCGAGCCCGAACCTTACAAAGGAAAAGGTATCCGATTCATGGGCGAGGTGCTTCGTCGTAAGGCAGGTAAAACAGCCGGTTCCAAATAAAATTTGTAAATTTAAACTCCTAAACAGGATGGCAACTTTAAAGAAACTTAGTAGAAGAGCCAAAATAAAATTCCGGATCAAGAAGAAGGTTTTTGGCACCAGCGAACGGCCCCGTTTAACTGTATTTCGCAGCAATAAATCCATCTACGCTCAGGTAATCAATGATGAATTGGGCAGCACTCTGGTATCTGCATCATCAGTATCCAAAGTAGTCGCAGAAAGCAAACTTTCCAAGACTGAGATGGCCCGCGAAGTTGGGAAACTTGTTGCAGGGAAGGCCCTGGAGGCAGGTATTACCAAAATAGTTTTTGATCGTAATGGGTATCTATACCACGGACGAGTTAAATCATTAGCTGAAGGAGCCCGCGAAGGCGGTTTAAATTTCTAAGATTATGACAGACACAAATATTAAGAAAGTGAAAACAAGCGAAATTGAATTTAAAGACAGGCTTGTTAGCATTCAAAGGGTTACTAAGGTAACCAAGGGCGGTCGGGCTTTTAGTTTTTCGGCAGTCGTAGTGGTAGGCAATGAAAATGGAGTGGTGGGTTACGGCTTAGGCAAAGCCAAAGAAGTAACAACTGCTATAAGCAAAGGAATTGACGATGCAAAAAAGCATCTGATTAAAGTTCCTGTTTATAAAGGTACTATTCCCCACTTTCAGGAAGGTAAGTATTGTGGAGCTTTGGTTATGATTAAGCCTGCATCGCACGGAACGGGAGTAATTGCCGGTGGTGCTATGCGGGCGGTGCTCGAGAGTGTAGGTATAACCGATGTTCTTGCCAAATCAAAAGGCTCATCGAACCCACATAGCGTTGTAAAAGCTACTTTTGTAGCCCTGTCGAAATTGCGCGACCCATTGACGGTGGCCCAGAACAGGGGCATAAGCGTGAATAAAGTTTTTAACGGATAATGCCTGTCTATAGGGTAGAGGCAATTTGCAGTCTGCCCTATAGCTGCGCAAGCAAATTTTGAAACATGAGAAAATATAAAATTGCTCAGGTGAAAAGCAGCATTGGACTGCCACAAAGGCAAAAGCGCACCCTGGAAGCTCTGGGATTGAAGAAGTTGAACCGTCCGGTGGTACACCAGGCTTCTCCTCAGATTGAGGGCATGATTAATGCTGTGAAGCATTTACTCTCGGTTGAAGTAGTGATTGATTGATTTTAAAATTAAATTTGCATAATAAAATGGATTTAAGCAGTCTTAAACCAGCCAAGGGATCTGTAAAAACCAGCAAACGAATAGGCAGGGGCGAAGGCTCAGGCCGTGGCGGCACTTCCACAAAAGGACATAAAGGTGCTCAATCGCGAGCAGGCTATAGCAGAAAAGCCGGGTTCGAGGGAGGTCAAATGCCCCTTGTTAGAAGGGTTCCCAAATTCGGATTCAAAAATATCAACAGGGTAGAATATACCGGTATCAATTTGGATGTGATCGAATACTTGGCGCAAGCCAAAAATATTGAAGTTTTTGACTTGGTAGTTTTTGTCGAAAACGGTCTGGTAAGCAAGTCATCTTTGGTGAAAATTCTTGGCCGTGGCGAACTTACCTCCAAAGTGGAAGTTACGGCTCATGCTTTTAGCGCTTCTGCGGTAAAAGCAATTGAAGCAACCGGTGGAAAAGCAAACAAGATTTAATAATAATACCTAATGAAACGCTTTATCCAAACGCTAAAAAACATTTACAAGATTGAGGATCTCCGGGTGAGAATCTTCAATACCTTGCTTTTTATTTTGATTTATCGTCTTGGTTCTTTCATTGTGTTACCCGGAGTGGATCCTGCCCAATTAGGCCAACTCGAGGCTCAAATGCAGGAAGGTATCTTAGGACTTCTCAATATGTTCTCGGGTGGCGCTTTCGCAAATGCATCCATTCTGGCCCTGGGTATAATGCCTTACATCAGTGCTTCTATTGTAATCCAATTATTGGGTATTGCAGTACCGTATTTTCAGAAACTTCAGAAAGAAGGGGAGAGCGGTCGCAAGAAAATTAATCAATATACCCGTTACCTTACCGTACTGATTACAGCTGCGCAAGCACCAGCTTACTTAGCTAACCTAATCGGACAGCTTCCCCCGGAGGCTATTTCGCCTTTCGATCCGGCAGTTACCAGCCCTACTACATTTTTCATGATTTCCTCGGTAATCATACTTATTGCAGGAACCATGTTTGTGATGTGGTTGGGTGAGCGTATCACCGACAAGGGAATTGGCAATGGTATTTCGCTTATCATAATGGTGGGTATCATCGCACAACTGCCCTTTGCGCTTATGGCAGAAGCAACTGCAAGATTTACAGAGGGTGCCGGCGGAGGCATGGTGTTCTTCCTTATCGAATTGGCCGTTCTCATGGGAATTGTCGTTCTCAGTATATTACTGGTTCAGGGTACACGGCGTATTCCGGTTCAGTTTGCCAAAAGAGTGGTAGGCAATAAGCAATACGGCGGCGTAAGGCAGTATCTGCCCCTGAAAGTGAATGCTGCCGGTGTTATGCCCATAATTTTTGCACAGGCTATCATGTTTGTACCGATTACCCTTGCAGGTTTCTCAGATGCCTTAGGCGGATTTGCTGCCACCATGTCAAACTTTTACGGGTTCTGGTACAACTTTACATTCGCGGTTCTGATTATCCTGTTTACCTACTTCTACACTGCCATTACCGTTAATCCCAACCAAATGGCTGAAGATATGAAAAAGAACGGAGGTTTTATCCCCGGTGTCAAGCCTGGAAAAAGAACTGCTGAATTCATAGATAATGTAATGTCGAAAATCACCCTGCCAGGTTCTTTCTTTCTTGCTTTTGTGGCTATCATGCCGGCAATTGCAGGAATTCTAGGTGTTACGGCGCAATTTGCCCAGTTTTTTGGCGGCACCTCCTTGCTGATTTTGGTGGGTGTAATTCTTGATACTTTGCAACAAGTCGAAAGTCATCTTTTAATGCGTCATTACGATGGTCTTACCAAATCCGGAAGGATTAAAGGAAGGTCTCCATATCCAATGACTGGTTAAGAAACTTTTGATAATGGTTATTTATAAGACAAAAGAAGAGATTGAGTTAATCAGGGAAAGTTCTTTGCTTGTTTCAAGATCCTTGGCTGAGGTAGCCAGGCAAATCAGACCAGGAATCACCACGAAACACCTTGATAAGGTTGCTGAGGAATTTATTCGCGATCATCAGGCCCTTCCGGGATTTAAGGGATATCATGGTTTTCCATTTTCCCTTTGCATATCGCCCAACGAAGTGATTGTACACGGGCTTCCCTCAAACCGGGAGTTGCGAGATGGGGAGATTCTTTCGGTGGATTGTGGTGTGTTGAAGAATGGGTATTATGGCGACTCAGCATACACATTTGCTGTTGGCGAGATAGTCGCCCCTTTGCGCAAACTACTTCAAACTACATACGATTGCCTTTACTTAGCCATTGAGAGGGCTGTAGAAGGGCTTCATGTGGGTGATATATCCGAGACAGTGCAACAGCACGCCGAAAGGTCCGGATATAGCGTAGTGCGGGAATTGGTAGGGCACGGTTTGGGCAAGAATTTGCACGAAGCACCGGAAGTACCCAATTTCGGACAAAAAGGCAAGGGGTTGAGGTTGAAAGAGGGTTTGGTAATTGCCATCGAACCTATGATAAACATGGGGACACGCCATGTGGTTCAAGAGAAGGATGGTTGGACAATTCGAACCCGCGATCGCAAGCCTTCTGCACATTTTGAGCACACGGTTGCTGTGGGCAAAAATAAAGCAGATGTACTATCAAGTTTTGGATTTATAGAGCAGGCATTGAAGAGCAATCCCAACATTTCGGTTATTACAGGACAAGGCAAACATATAATATTAGTGAATGGCAAAGCAGACATCGATAGAGCAGGACGGAATAGTTATTGAATCTCTGGGAAATGCAATGTTCAGGGTTTCATTGGAGAATGGTCATGTGATTCTTGCCCATATTTCGGGAAAGATGCGTATGCATTATATCAAAATTCTGACCGGCGATAGGGTGAAAGTAGAAATGTCGCCCTACGATTTGTCTCGTGGCCGAATTACCTTCAGGTACAAGTAGAAAGAATCTAACACATCAAAACACTCAGATAATGAAAGTGAGAGCCTCCATAAAGAAAAGAACCGCCGACTGCAAAATTGTGCGCAGAAAGGGTAGGATCTATGTAATCAACAAAAAGAACCCTAAGTATAAGCAGCGTCAGGGTTAAAACAGTAAACCAATAACACAAGAAAACAATGGCACGCATAGCTGGAGTTGACATTCCAAGAAATAAAAGAGGCGTTATCAGTCTCACCTACATTTTCGGCATTGGCCGTAATACTGCAGTGCAGATATTAGACAAAGCAGGCATTGACCATTCGTTGAAGGTCGAAAACTGGACCGACGATATGCTTACATCAGTACGCAGCATTATCAACGAGGAGTACAAAATTGAAGGTTCGCTGCGGTCTGAAGTGCAGATGAATATCAAGCGGCTTATGGATATTGGCAGCTATCGTGGTGTGCGTCATCGTATTGGTTTGCCGCTCCGGGGACAAAAGACCAAAAACAACGCCCGCACCCGTAAGGGAAGGAAGAAGACCGTTGCCAATAAGAAGAAAGCAACTAAATAATTTCAATTTATTTCACTTGAAGCGGATGGAACTCCCATCCCTTGATCAGAGCTAAACAAAAAAAATGGCAAAAGCAACCAAAGGCGCCAGAAGCGTCAAAAAAAGAGTAGTTAAGGTTGAACCGTTAGGACAGGCACATATCTTCGCCTCTTTCAACAACATTATTATTTCCTTGACCAATCTTAATGGTCAGGTTATTTCGTGGTCTTCTGCAGGTAAAATGGGATTCAAGGGTTCGAAAAAGAACACCCCTTATGCCGGACAAATGACAGCCACCGATGCGGCCAAAGTTGCATACGATTTAGGATTGCGCAAAGTAAGGGTATTTGTTAAAGGGCCAGGCTCAGGTCGCGAATCTGCTATTCGCACAATCCATTCATCGGGTATCGAGGTGCTCGAAATTACCGATGTTACCCCATTGCCGCATAATGGTTGCAGACCCCCCAAGAGAAGAAGGGTATAATAAAGTTTCGTTTCGTACAAAAGAAAAAATTCAATTATGGCAAGATATTTAGGCCCAAAATCAAAAATAGCCCGCAAGTTTGGAGAAGCTATCTTTGGCACCGACAAAGCATTTGAAAAAAAGAAGTACCCCCCGGGAATGCATGGTTTGCCTAAAAAGCGCAAGAAAACCTCAGAATACGGCATTCAGCTTTTAGAAAAGCAGAAGGCCAAATATACCTACGGTCTGCTGGAACGCCAGTTTGCCAATACATTCGAGAAAGCCCTCCGCATGCCTGGAATTACTGGCGAAATACTTTTGGGACTGCTCGAATCCCGCTTAGACAATGTGGTTTACAGGTTGGGTATAGCTCCTTCGCGCCGCGCAGCGCGTCAGTTGGTAGGTCATTGTCATATAGAAGTAAATGGCGAGGTTACCAACATTCCTTCATATATCCTAAAAGCCGGAGATGTTGTAAGTGTGAGGGAGAAATCGAAAAGCCTTGAGGTAGTTGCCAATAGTATAGGTTCTCGCCATAGTTCTTATGCCTGGTTAGAATGGGATCAAAGCCAAATGGCCGGAAAATTTCTCAATATGCCTGAAAGGGACCTTATTCCTGAGAATATTAAGGAGCAACTCATTGTTGAGCTTTACTCCAAGTAGTGGTTAACCCCAATCCTATTACTAAAAACAAAAAATAATGGCAATATTAGCTTTTCAAAAACCGGAAAAGGTGATTATGCTCGAATCTTCCGAAAATTTCGGAAAATTTGAGTTTAGGCCTCTTGAGCCTGGTTATGGCATTACTATAGGCAACGCGCTCCGCAGAATCTTGCTCTCGTCGCTTGAAGGGTTTGCCATTACTTCAATAAAAATTGAAGGCGTTGATCATGAGTTTTCAACTATAAAAGGGGTTGTGGAAGATGTTACTGAGATTGTTCTAAACCTTAAGCAAGTGAGGTTTAAGCGTCAGGTGGAAGATGCTACCGGCGAAAGATTCACAGTAAACATTGTAGGTAAAGAGGTTTTTACAGCAGGTGATCTCAACAACACTCTGTCGAATTTCCAGATACTTAATCCCGATGTAGTGATATGCAGATTGGAGCCCGCTACAAAATTAAGCATCGAAATTACGGTTGAGAAAGGCCGTGGCTATGTAGCCGCCGAATTCAACAAACCGCTGAATCCGGTGTTTGGTACTATTGCGATAGACGCGGTCTTTACCCCGGTGCGTAATGTTAGATATTTTGTTGAAGATTACAGGGTAGAGCAAAAAACTGACTACGAGAAGTTGATTTTGGAAATCTCTACCGATGGCTCCATTGCACCGAAAGAAGCACTTAAAGAAGCTGCGAAAATTCTGATAGTACATTTTATGCTGTTTTCTGATGAGAAGATTACACTTGACACTGAAGAAAAAGTAACAGGTGAGGAATTTGATGAAAGCTCTCTGCACATGAGGCAGTTGCTGAAAACCAAATTGATTGATATGGATTTGTCAGTTAGGGCTCTGAACTGCCTGAAGGCTGCAGATGTGGAATCAATGGCCGATCTGGTTTCCTTAAACAAGCATGATTTGCTGAAGTTTAGGAACTTTGGAAGAAAATCTTTAAATGAAATTGACGAACTGGTGAAGGCCAAGAACCTTACTTTTGGCATGAATCTTTCGAAATACAAATTGGATAAGGAATAATTACATGAGACACAGAAAGAAATTTAATCACCTTGGGAGGAAAGCGGACCACCGCCAGGCAATGCTCTCCAATATGGCATCCTCCCTTATTCTTCATAAGCGCATCAACACAACTGTTAGTAAGGCAAAAGCCCTGAAAGTATATATAGAGCCCTTGATTACCAAAAGCAAAGAAGACTCTACTCCATCCCGGAGATTAGTTTTCAGTTATCTGGGCAACAAATTTGCTGTTAGTGAGCTTTTTAGAGAGGTGGCACAAAAAATCGCCAATCGCCCCGGTGGATATACGCGTATTCTCAAAACGGGTTTTCGTGCCGGAGATGGTGCAGAGATGTGCATGATCGAATTGGTTGATTATAATCCCGGTATGCTGAAGAGAGATGACGCGGCAGCAGTCAAAAAGACCCGCAGGGCCGGACGCCGCAAAAAGTCAGACGAGGTTGAGGCTACCGCAGAAAAAACTGTTGCTGCAAAAGCACCCAAGGCTGCCACTGCAGCCCCAAAGCTGCCACAAGCGGACAATACGCAGAAGCCGGAAACGGATGAAGCAGAGAATAAGGCCTAAAGCAAATATTCGAATAGCTTCTTTTTAAGAAGTGTTCAAATGAAACGGGGTAAAGTATCTTAGAGTCTTTATCCCGTTTTTGTTTTGCAGTTGAACTTTTTTGTAATTTTAGTTTTTCATTCAGACACTTTAAATTTTTTCAATATAATGAGTGCAATATTAAATATTCATGCTAGGCAAATTCTCGATTCGAGGGGAAATCCCACGGTTGAGGTCGAAGTTGTAACAGAAAATGGTGCCATGGGTCGGGCAATGGTCCCCTCAGGAGCTTCCACAGGAGTGCACGAGGCAGTAGAGCTTCGCGACGACGACAAGAGCAACTACCTTGGTAAAGGGGTGCTGAAGGCTGTAGGTAATGTGAACAGCGTTTTGAACAATGAGCTGAAAGGTTTGCCGGTTACTGAGCAGGCCCTGATTGATAAAACCATGATAGAGCTTGATGGCACCCCCAACAAAGGAAATATTGGTGCCAATGCTATTCTGGGTGTATCTCTTGCGGTAGCACATGCTGCTGCAGCCGAAACCGGGCAGCCTCTGTACCGTTATGTTGGTGGTGTGAATGCAAATGTGTTGCCCATCCCCTTGATGAATATTATCAACGGAGGTTCGCATGCCGACAACTCAATCGACTTCCAGGAATTTATGGTAATGCCAGTGGGAGCATCATCCTTCAGCCATGGCATAAAAATGGGTGCCGAAATTTTTCACAATCTGAAGTCTGTTTTGAAGAAAAAAGGCTACTCCACCAATGTGGGCGATGAGGGTGGTTTTGCTCCCAATCTGAAGTCGAATGAAGAAGCTATTACCTTAATTCTCCAGGCAATCGAAAACGCCGGTTATCGTCCGGGAGAAGATGTCTTTATTGCTTTAGACCCTGCCTCGAGCGAGTATTTTAAAGCCGATGAAAATGTATATCATTTGCACAAATCCTCAGGCGAAAAGCTAACCCCTGCACAAATGGTCGATTTCTGGGCCGATTGGGCGAAACGCTTTCCTATTGTTTCTATTGAAGATGGTATGGCAGAAGACGATTGGGCGGGCTGGAAACTGATGACCGATAAATTGGGCAAGCAGATACAACTGGTGGGCGACGATTTGTTTGTAACCAATGTGAATCGTCTGGCCGAAGGCATTAAAAAGGGTGTGGGCAACTCCATCTTAGTTAAAGTAAATCAGATAGGCACTCTTACCGAAACCATTGAAGCAGTGAACCTTGCTTATCGCAATTCTTATACTGCTATCATGAGCCACCGCTCAGGCGAAACCGAAGACACAACCATTGCAGATCTCGCTGTTGCGTTGAACACGGGAATGATCAAAACCGGATCGGCATGCCGCTCAGACCGGATCGCAAAATACAACCAATTGATTCGAATCGAAGAGATGTTGGGCGAAACTGCAAGATACCTGGGTAAAGATTTCAAATATTTCAAGAAATAAGAGGCGATTTGCTATGACCCTCATGGATAAAGAAGGGGCTTCAATGCCCCTTTTTTGTCAACTACCAACAGGTTTAAAATGGGTTAGGCTATTAGGCCTTTTTTTTGAACACCTGGCATTCCCAACCCTTGTGGTCTCGCATTCCAGAACTGGATGAATAGTTGTCGTTGTTTATTATCTTGCTCATGAGAAATTTTGTCATAGGTGTATTGTTGGTTATTGCCGCATTGGGGGCAAAGACCCAGGATACACTGCGAGTACTGCACTACAACCTTTTGTATTATGGCATCAATGTTTCGGGGTGCAATAGTACCAACAACAATGTTGACCTGAAAGATCAGCACCTAACCACGATTATAAATTTCACCCGGCCCGATATCTTTACTGTGAACGAACTTGGCAGGGGACCTTCCACAAATCCTACTGCCAATGCTACACGCATTCTGAACAATGTGTTGAATACGCAAGGCAGAACCCACTTCAGCGCTGCAGGTTATACCAATGTCAGGGGTTCAGATATTGTGAACATGTTGTACTACAACCACCTCAAATTCACACTGCATTCGCAGGATGTAGTTACATCCATCACTCGCGACATAAACCTGTACCGATTGTATATCAACAATTTGCCCAGACTTGCTCAGGGCGATACCACATTTGTAATCGCGATAGTTGCACACTTTAAGGCAGGTTCAACTAACGATGACCTTTTGCGGCGAGCCGACGAAGCTGCTGCTGTAATGGCCTATATAGACTCTCGGAATATCAGAGGGAATGTGATGTTTCTGGCCGACTTCAACATGAAAAATGCCTTTGAACAAGCATTTCAGACTCTTACTCAATACCACACTGCTGTTTATAGGTTCATCGACCCCATTGAGGTACCCGGAAATTGGTTTAATAATCCAGATGTTGCCCAATATCATACGCAGAGCACACGGATTAGTAGTAATAGTTGTTTTATTAGTGGAGGGCTTGACGACAGATTTGACATGATTTTGCTTTCCCGGGCATTGTTGCAAGGCGATCAGGGTTTGATTTACCGGCAAGGCAGTTTCAGAGTTATCGGCCAGGATGGTATAAGACTCAATGGAGAATTGATTACCCCGACCAACAATAGTGCACCGGCTGGGGTGATTCACGCCTTATACAACATGTCTGATCATTTGCCTGTAGAGCTACAATTGATTACGCGTCCGGTGGCTCTTAGCGATGGATTGAGCAAAATTCCGGTTCCCGACCTGCAAATCAGCAATCCGGTGAGGAACTATCTGCATTTGCGTTCATCGTTGCATGCCCACAACGCCCGTCTCTCGGTTTTCTCCCTGCAGGGGATGTTACTGCTTGCAGTTGATGGAGTAAATATAGCGTATGGCGACAACCATTTTCGCGAGGTTTCACTGTTGAATCCAGGAATGTACATCATCAGGATTGAAATACCAGGTGTGGCTCCTGTTAGTTTAAAATTTGTAAAGTTATAGCATTCATAGCTTTGTATGGGTATATTAAGTTTATGTTAACAAAGACATGATGCCTTTGGAATAAATACATTTGCAGAACCTTTATTTACAATTTTATGGAATTTGGGATTTTTGAAATTTTGACCCTTGCAGGATCGCTCTGCCTTTTTCTGTTTGGTATGAAGCTGATGAGCGAGAATATTCAAAGAATTGCAGGAGACAAGCTCCGAGGTTTTCTTGGATCCATCACATCCAGCCCTTTCATGGGTGTTTTTACCGGAATGACGGTAACTGCCATCATACAGTCCTCTTCTGCTGTTACGGTAATGCTTGTAAGTTTTGTAAACGCCGGTCTTTTGACCCTTAAGCAAGCAGTAGGTGTTATTATGGGAGCCAACATCGGCACCACTATCACAAGTTGGATTATTACCATTTTAGGGTTTGAGCTCGATTTGGCAGATATAAGCCTGCCTTTGATTGCCTTGAGTTTCCCGCTGATGATGGCCGGTTCTCGCTTCAGAGCCTACGGAGAAGGATTATTAGGTTTCTCGGTTTTGTTTATGGGATTGGAATTGTTGAAAACTTCCGTGCCCGATCTTACCCAATTTCCTCAATATTTTCAGGTATTAGAGCAGTTATCTGGCCATGGGATTGGCTCAATATTGTTGTTCATGTTGATTGGTGCCGTAATAGTTGCAGTTATTCAATCGTCGAGTGCAGGTATGGCCTTAACATTAGTTATGAGCTATAACGGCTGGATTGGATTTTATGAGGCAGCGGCACTCGTTTTGGGGTTTGATTTAGGTACAACCCTCACTGCAAACCTGGCTGCCCTTATGGGCAACAGACAGGCAAAGAGAGCTGCATTCGCGCACACGGTGTTCAACCTGGTAGGGGTCATTGCCGTGCTGTTTATATTCACACCTTTGATAAACGGCATCAATGAATTTATGGTTGCCTCTGATTTGGGCTCACCCAAAACTGATGCCCATTTGGTGCCATTGGGTTTAACCATTTTTCATACTACCTTCAATGTGTTCAACACCCTGATTGTGATCGGATTTGTGAAATATTTTGTAACTCTCATCGAAACGATAATTCCTCTAAAAAGCAACAAAACCGAACGGCCTCACCTTGAGTATTTTAATAGTGGTTTCCTGCAGGCTGCCGAGTTGTCTATAATTCAGGCTCGTAAAGAAACCAGAAAGTTTGCCGAATTATCGCACCGGATGTTCAATTTCATTCCGGCTATGATTATGGAAACAGACAAAAAGGAGTTTGAAGAGATAAAAGAGCGGGTTAGTAAGTACGAGGAAATAACCGACAGGGTTGAGGTAGAGATTACTACTTTCCTGGTGGCAGTTTCCAAAAGGCAGGTAAGCGACAATGCTGCTGAGGAAGTTCGTAGAATCAGGCTTTCGTGCTCTGAAATTGAAAAAATCGGAGATATTTGTTTCAAAATGGCCACACTGCTTGCTAAGAAGCGCGAAGAAAAAGTTTACTTTACTCCCGCTCAGCGCAGTGAGTTGTTTGAGATGTTTAAGCTGACCAACGATGCCTTCGAGCATGTGCTTGAATGTCTCGACAAAGGTGAGGTGTTTGCAAGACAAAATCTGGGTCGTGCAGCCGAACTGGAAGCGAGAATCAACACATTCAGAGATGTAGTTTCAGATTCTATAATTGAAGAAATGGAAAAAGGCGGCACTAATGTAAAAAGCATTTTCTATTACAATAAACTCATTACCTCCTGCGAAAAAATTGGCGACAACCTGTATAATGTGATCGAATCCCTATCAGGCCTTAATGTGGAATAATTGCATGAGTTTGTAATGTGTATACCACTTACCGACCCCACATTTTCTAAAAGTGTTTCTGTTTTTACCTTTGGGTGAAAAATCCATGAATATAGTTGATAGCAAGACAAAGGCTGCGCGTGTGGCGGCTTGGATGGATGCGCGTCAATTAAACCCAGGTCCTTCGTTAGAAAATTAAAAGCTATATACGGATTTGGGTATAATATCCAGCCAGCGTAAAGTCTTGTTAAAATAGATTAATTTTTTATTGAGGACCAAACCACATGAATATAATTTTAAAGCTGAAGAATTTTTTTGCATCAAACTTAGTCAAAATCAGGGATTTGAAATTTTCTTTCAAATTTTCTTTGAAAAAAGTTTTGTAATAATAAAAAGGTGTTTACCTTTGCACTCCCCAAATGGGGGAAAATGTTCATTGAAAGATTGGGAAGCCAAAAAAGTAGCGCAAAAAATAAGGAACAGGTATTTGTTAGCCTTAAGGAAACTGAGGGGTTAACGGTTTT
>Ga0209105_100017_pt1 | contig 67731 bp, 67 predicted proteins | sample SedPBSmetaG_FD_184158 | JGI IMG/M metagenome (GOLD analysis project Ga0209105, IMG submission 184158) | Freshwater sediment bacterial and archeal communities from Indian Creek, Illinois, USA to study Microbial Dark Matter (Phase II) -... | ecosystem: Environmental > Aquatic > Freshwater > Creek >...
AAAATAATTAAAAAACTCTTTAAAAAGAGTTTATCTTTAAAAAAAGGGAGTAATCTTTTTTTTTAAATTGTTATTAATGAAAAACCATTCTTTGGCTTTCAGGATTTAGATGCAATGAAAAAACTTTTGGGATTAAAATAATAATTATCTCTATTCCATTTCTCCTAAAACTAGTTCTATTGTTTTCTCTCGTCCGTCTCGCAAAATCTTCAAGACCACCCTATCTCCAGGATTATATTTGACAATAACTCTGGCTAAGGAATTTTCAGGAGTAATTTTTTCTTGATTAAATTTTAAAATAATATCACCCTCTCTAATGCCTGCTCTTTCTGCCGGAGACCCTGGAAAAATGGCTGGCTCTCCCCGCTCTCCCCCAATAATCCAAGCGCCATAACTAATTGGTAAATTATTTTCTCTCTGAATCCTCTTATTAATTGAAGTCCATCTTACACCTAAAAATGGATGAAGAATGCGACCATATTTTTTTACTTCTTCAATTGTTTCTTTTGCCTGATTAATCGGAATAGAAAAACCAATATTTTCTGCTCCAATTGCCATTGCTGTATTTATTCCAATAACTTCACCTCTTAAATTTAAAAGCGGACCGCCAGAATTTCCAGGATTAATTGCCGCGTCAGTCTGAATAACATCCTCCATTCTCATTACCATTCCACCCCCACGAGCAGTCACTGTTCGGCCAAGTCCAGAAACCACTCCTTTAGAAATAGAATTTTGAAATTCTCCTAAAACATTACCGATTGCAATTACAGTTTGCCCAGGACGTAAAGTATTAGAATCTCCTAATTTAATAACTGGCAAGGGCTTTTCACTTCTGATTCTAAGAAGAGCTAAGTCCCTTGTCATATCACGGGCAATAATTTGCGCTGGAAATTCGCGACCATCATTTAAAACAACTGTATATTCAGCCCTTTCGTCTTCTACTACATGACGATTAGTTAAAATTAAGCCGTCAGCAGAAACAATAAAACCAGAGCCCCAACCAACCTCTCTTCTTTCTTGCCCTCTTTCTGGAAAGCCAAATTCAAAATCAAAAGGCGAAATAATCACTGGCAAGTCTCGAGTAGCAACAACATTAACTACTGCTGGCGAAACTTTTTCTACCACTCGAATTACTGCTTCTTCCTTAGTAATCAGAAAATCAATCGCTTCTTTTATCTCTTTTTCTTCTTTAACCTCCTGCTCAGCTTCCTCTTTAGTTATGATTGGTGCTAAAATTTCTGGTTTAATATCTTTTAATAAAAAACCAAAATAATTATTAATTAAATAAATAAATAAAACTCCAACCAAAAAACCAAAAACAGTAGAAAAAAAGACAATTAAAATAAGTTGAAAAAATTTATTTTTTTGCCAATTTTTTGGTCTTTCTAATAATCCTTTTATTTCTGGTTTTTGTAATAATTTAAATTTAAACATAATTTTTACAAATTAAATAAAACCTCAAGAAAACGGGGTAAAAATATTAAAATTCCAATTATGACTGCCCCTAAACTGGCTAAAAGAACTGCTCCAGCAGTAATGTCTTTAATAACCTTTGCTTTTTGCTCATGATTTGGCTGAAAAACATTAATAATTTGTTCAATCCGGGAATTAATAAGCTCAAAAGCCATTAAGAATGTAATGATTAAAATTAAAATCAACTTTTCATAAAAAGAAACTTCAAGTAAAAACATTAAAATGACCACCAAAACAGCAATAAAACAAAATATTCTAAATGTTTGCTCTTGAATGGCTATTTTTAATCCCTCAATCGCATAGCCAAAACTTTTTATTAATTTTTTAAAACTAAAAATCATAAATAACTAAATCTTAAATTTAAGAAGCTCTCCCACCTACAACGCTTCACATAGCGATGCGAGTGCCTGTAGTATTACGGGCAGGTTGCAAAATTTTCAAAACCACCTTATAAACTCTTGTTTTTATTTCTTATAAAACAAAATATTCTAAATGTCTGTTCTTGAAACGCCACTTTTAATCCCTCAATCGCATAGCCAAAACTTTTTATTAATTTTTTAAAACTAAAAATCATTTTTTATTATAATTAAAACCCAGTGGCAATAACAGTAATTTTAATTTCACCTTTTTTTAATTTTTCATTTTGAACTGCACCAAAAATAATTTTTGCCTCAGGATTAATCTCTTTAGTAATTATTTTCGCCGCTTGGTCAATTTCATTTAAAGTAACATCTTCACCTGAAATATTAAATAAAACACCCTTTGCTCCTTTCATTGAAATATCTAACAAGGGAGAATTAATAGCTAATAAAACTGCTTTTTCTATTCTATTTTCTCCAACCGCCTTACCAACTCCAAAAAGGGCAGAGCCAGATGAACCCATAATTGCTTTAACATCAGCAAAGTCAATATTAATAAGTCCAGGGAGAGTAATTAAATCAGAAATTCCAGAAACAGCTTGATGTAAAACATTATCACAAATTGAAAAGGCATTTATAACAGAAATATTTGAATCCAAAATAGAAAGAAGTTTATCGTTAGAAATAACAATTAAAGCATCAACTTTTTCCTTTAGTTCTTTTATTCCGTTTTCAGCAATTTTCGCCCTTACTTGACCCTCAAAAGAAAATGGTTTAGTAACCACGGCAATTGTTAAAGCGCCGTTTTCTTTAGCAAGTTCAGTGACAATTGGACCAGTTCCAGTTCCAGTGCCACCACCAGCTCCATAAGTAATAAAAACTAAATCTGCCCCTTTTAACATTTCAGAAATTTCCTCGCGACTTTCTATAGCTGATTGCTTACCAATTTCTGGATCCATTCCCGCGCCCAATCCTTGAGTAGTTTTTTTGCCAATTCTAATTTTAATATCAGCCTTAGCTTTATTTATATCTTGAGCATCAGTGTTAATAACTATTAATTCTACTCCTTTAATTCCAGATTTTTTCATTCTTGAAATGGTATTAGAGCCAGACCCGCCAACCCCAACCACTTTAATTTTAGTATTATTACTCATGTTTTAATTTTACCATAATTTTTTAAAAAAAGTCAAAACAAAAAAGCGGAGGGTCATCTTCCTTCGCTTTTTTGTTTGTTTTTTTATTAAAGCAAGAAATTAAAAATGGTCAACAAAATCACTCAGGGATAAAAATTCTATCAAAATATTTCTTAGCAAAACTTCTAACTGAAAGATTATTTGCTAATTCTCTATCTCTTTCAGATAAATTCTTAAAAATATTTCTCATCCACTCTTGAAAATTGTTAATTTCTTTATAATTATAAAAATCTTCACCAAGATTATGTCTTGCATTAGATTCTGGATCAAGTTCTAATTTAAAAAATTCTTCAGTTTTTATTTCGGAAACTCTATTAAAATCAGTGGTAAGCATTCCAAATCTTTTAGAAAATTCATTAGTAATTGTGTCGTAGGTAATCTCAGTAACGGGTTCTTTAGCATGTTCCTCAGTAACAGGTTCCTCAGTAACAGGCTCTTTGGTAGGTTCCTCAGTAACAGGTTCTTTAGTAGGTTCTTCAGTAACAGGTTCTTTAGTAGGTTCTTCAGTAACAGGTTCCTCAGTAATAGGCTCTTTAACAGGTTCTTCAATAACAGGAGCTTCAGTAACGGGTTCTTTAACAGGTTCTTCAGTAACGGGTTCTTTAACAGGTTCTTCAGTAACGGGCTCTTTAACAGGTTCTTCAGTAACGGGTTCTTTAACAGGTTCTTCAATGTTTCTTGTAATATTAGAAATTTCCTGTTCATTCAATCCTTCTGATCTTTCAATAAAATGACGAATATTTTCTTCAGCTTCTTTGCCTTCAAATACAGAAGAAAAATTAATTTCATCGCCCACCCTTAACATATCAGCGTCTCCGGAAGAAATTCCAAAATCTCTTGGATTTTCAACAATTTTATCTTTAATGGCATCAATAAGGTAAGTTCTCTTTGCCAAAATTTCTTCTGAGGTACCAGTTAGGTTCTCAAAATATCCTCTGTTTTCCAACTGCTCTTCAGCCAATTTCCAAACCGAGTCGCCTCTTTGTACTTCTATCATACTTTCAACAACAGGCACTTCAGTGGGCACTTCAGTGGGCACTTCAGTGGGCACTTCAGTAGGCACTTCAACCAATCCTAATCTTTGATTAATCATATCGCTTAAAGGCCCATCTAAATTGGTCATTGTTAATCCAACAGCAGTTGTTCCACCAACCACAACTCCTGCCACCATGCTCCACTTAGTAATATTATGATGTCTTCTATTAACCTCTTTAACAATCTTTTCATATTCATCACAACGGTCTCTAAACATTATCTGAAATTGCTCTTCTTCTTTTATGTCTTCAATCTCAGTTCCAAACCGATTATTTAAATCATCTATTTCCTTTTGGCGATATTCTTCAACTTTTCTTGTCCCAGTGGTCTTAACCAATCCACCAACTAATGTTGCTAATTGCCCACTAATCATTCCTCTAATAAAACGATAACCACCAAAAGCCGCTGCTGCTCCTATTCCTCCGATTCCTCCACCAACAACCATAGCTCCAGTTACTATTCCAGTTGAAATCGCAACTTTTTTCCACATCGGCATTTTAGCGTAGTCAGCTATCATTTTCCTAAACCAGGTTCTTTTTCGCGGTTCAAGTTCATCCACCTTCTCTTTTGCCAATTTATCCTGTTCGCTTATAATAACCTCTTTAAATAGAGCAGCTTTAAGTAAGCTCATTTCTTTTTCAAAACGAGGGTCATTTTCATTAATACCCCTGTCTGTAAGTTCTTTAATTTTTGCAAGATATAATTCCCGAGCATATTGGCTTTTAATTTTTTCATATTCTAATTTCGCTCTTTCTAACTCAAGTTCTTTGACTGCGAAACCAGCTTCTTCTTTTTTTCGAGCACCCTTAAAATCTCTATCTTTTAGCACATAATTTCTTCTTTTTTCTTCTAATTCCCGAATAAGCTCTTCTATTGTTATCTCTTTTCCTTGTTCTGGGGTTGCTGGTTGTGTAGCTTCTTGTTCTTTTTTTACTTCTGCTTCTTTTTGTTTTAACTTATTTTCTTTTTGTTGCATTTCTATACTACGTAAAAGAGCAGCTTCTTCTTTTGAAAGCAATTTACCTTCTTCTTTTTTCTTTCTAATTATTCTTTCTCTTTCTATTCCTTCTCTAATTCTTTTAGCCCCTTCTATTTCTTCTGGCGTTCTCTTTCTTCCACCAATACCACTTGGTATTATAATTTTAGCGGATGGTTCCTTTTCCGTTTTTTCTTCCGATGGTGACGTTGATAATTTTTCAGGATTAAACATAGTTTTGTTAATTTAAATAAAGATTATTGAGTTACCTTTTTCATAAAATCAACACTTTCTTGTTTGAATTTAACTATTTCTTCATTAACAATTTCATCAAGGTTAGGAATTTTAGACTGCAAAAATTCTGTAACCGCTTGTTCATCATCACCTTTTTTTCCTAACAATTCGTCAAATTCGTCTTTATCTTTTTCGTCTTTTAATTCATCTAAAATCCGCAAAATAATATTCTGTTGAATAATCCGTCCAACATTTAATAATATCTCCATCTTTTTTTCTTCTGGCAAACTCTCTAACCCTAATTCTTTGATAATATTTTCTTTAAAGATTGTAATCATATTTTATAAAATAAAATGTTTTATTAATTCGACCTTTCAACTTTGGCTATATTATACACCCTTATTAAACACCTGTCAAACAAAAAAGCGGAGGACAACCCTCTGCTTTTTTTGCTAAAATTCGCCTAATTTTGCTCTTTTTATAATTTCTCGCTCTACAATTTCTTTTGACCGGCCATATTTTAATTTTGAGATTTTTTTAATTGGCTCAATAATACCTAAATCTCCTTTTTGAGGATAATTAATTTTTAATTTAAATGGAGAAGAAATTTTATTGTTTATCATTAGTTTAATTATTAAATTGAAATTATCAAGATTAACTAAATCAAAACGAGAAAATTCTGGTTCAAATTGTTTTTCTAAATACTCAGCGTCATCAGCGCCAATTCTAAAAGAACTAAGTGTGCCAACATTACCCAAAACCGCACCCTTAATTGGATCTGTTAGTTGAGAAATATATTGATGGGCTAAGGTTAAATTTAAACGATATTTTCTTGCCTCAGACAAAATGGTGACAATACTGTCAGTAGTAAAGTTTTGAAACTCATCTATATAAAGATAAAAATCTTTTCTTTCCTCCTCAAGCACATTAGCTCGTCTCATTGCCGCCATTTGAATTTTTGAAACTAAAATTAGTCCCAATAGAGAACTATTAACTTCTCCAGTTTGTCCCTTAGAAAGATTTGCTAAAAAAATTTTCTTTTCATTCATTATTTTCGCTAAATCAAAACCAGAATATGATTGACCAATAATATTTCTCATCATTTCATTCTCAATAAAACGACCAACTTTTGAAACTACATAACCAAGTATGTCAGATTTAGTGTTGCCAGTAATTTGCTTCCATTCTTTTAACCAGAAGCTTCTAACAATTGGATCAGTTACATTGACTAAGCGATCCTCCATAAATTTATCATCGGTAAACATTCGTGGAATTTCAACTAAAGTACCAGGATTATTTTTGTCAGCCATTATTGCTAACATTGCATTTCTCATATAGTGCTCAAACATTGGTCCAATAATTTCTGGAGGAAATAATTTGTAAAAAATAGCAATCATCTCTTGAATAGCAAAATCTTTTTGTTCGGGACTATCGCATTCAAGCATATTTAAGCCAACTGGTCTTTCCATATCAAATGGTTCAAACAAAACAACATCTTCAATTCTTTCTTTGGGAATATGAGAAAGAGTTGTTTCAATTAAATCACCATGAGGGTCAATTACTCCTACTCCTTCGCCAGCCTCAATATCTTGACGAATCATTTCGCTTAAAAAACTAGACTTACCAGTACCAGTTTGTCCAATAATATAAAAATGACGACGCCTATCTTCCCTAGTTGCAAGATAAACATTTTTTTCTTCTCCTCTAAAAATAATTTCTCCAATTAAATTTGTTCCATCTTGAGGAAGGTCAATTGGTGGGGCGGCAACTCTACTTTTTATTGCTTTAATATGGGGAGTTTTAGTATGAATAGTTGGAAAATGATAAATACTAGTTAATTCTTCAATGTTTAAAATATTTTTTTGAGAAGAATTAAAATTTCGAAAGCTAAAATCATAGACAAATTTTCTTAACTCTTTTTTGCTTATTTCTATTGATTTAAAACCATTAATTGTTGCTAAAGAAAACTGATTAAAAGCGCTTTCTATTTGATTTAAGATCTCTTCTGCTCTTTCTTTATTTGAGGACGAAATAATTAATCTAATATTTGTTTCAAAGAATTGTTTTTGAATTTTTTCTTGAATAGATTGAATGGTTTTTTCGTTAACCTCTGTTTTCTCCTTTAAAAACTCTTCTTTTTTTTCTTTTGATTTAGAGGTTGAGTCAGTCAAAGACTGAATTGCTTCAAGTAGAATTTCAATAAATGGAGAGCGTGAAGCTTCAATGATTGCAGTTTTAACTGATTTACCATCTTTGATTTTAGAGATAACCCTACTGCCTATCTTTCCCCAGTCTCTCTTTAAAAGAGGCCTAATAATTATTTGAACTGCTGCGCCTTCATTTGCGGTAATTTTAGCTAAAGAATTAGTAATTGCCGCTAATGGATCTTTTTCTAAATTCTTATATGTATTAATTGGAAAAAAAACTTCTTGTTCTAATTTTAAATAAGAACCAACAGTCACTCCAGCTGGTTCAAAGATAGTATAGTCTTGAGGTATTTTTTCTATTATTGCATCAGAATAAACTCCATGAACATATTTTTCAAAAGCGACTTCTAAAGATTTAGGAACAGCAACATAAAAAGAGATATCTTCTCCCCCAAGCTCAGAGGCAATTTCTAAGGCAATCCTAGGATAATTATGAAATAATTTTTGAAAAAAATTTGGTTTTTTAAGATTAAGAAAGTTAGTATAAATTTGCTCCATTTGGGCAATTAAGTTTTTTTCATCTTGCGGTTTTGATTCTTCTTTTTTTGATTCATATTTTGGCATCATCACTAAAAAAAGAACCATATCCAATCCCTTAGAAATTATTTCTTTTTCTCTTTTTTGAAAATAAAGAAAAAGTAAAATTCCAAAAACAACAAAAATTAAGATAAAAATTATAAAATAAATGGTCTCTAAATTCATTTTTTAAATTTCTTATATAATCCCTCTTTTGCTAAAACATCATGAAAAGTATCTAAAATATAGGGATCATTCATATTTTTAGCAACCGTAACTGCAAAAGCAATCCCCTTTTCTTCAGCTAAGTTTAATAAACGTTGTAATTTGCCCTTTTTTCCGAGAGACTTAATTTGAACAGCTTTCTTTTTTGCATTATCTGCTAAATCAGAAGTTAATCTTGTTCTTATTATCTTTTCTTTTAGTCCTTCTTTTATTGCTTTTTCTTCTTCGATTAATAATTCTTTTTTTTCTAGCCCTTCTTTTGTTTCTTGATATAGTTTCTCTATTGTTTCTTTACTATCTTTTTCTTTTTCAAAAGATATTTTTATTTCTTCTATTTTTTTTTCGGGAAGATTTTTCATAAAAATAATTTACGGTATAAAAATTTTAATTATTTTTTTAATTTTAATCCAAAGTCCTGGCTCTTTAATGATTGGATCTGAATTTTCTGCATCAATTCCATGTAAAACTAATCCACAAACAGTAGAATAGCTTGAATCATCATCTATTCCTAAGAAGTTTAATGGTTTTCCCAAGCGACAAGGCAATTTTAACTTCTTTTTTGCTAATTCAACTATTCCACCTAATTTTGCCCCACCACCAGTTAAGACCAATCCAGATGGTAATGAATCCTGTTTTGAGATTTTTTTTAATTCTTTTTGAGTTTGTTCAAAAATATCTAAAATTCTAGCTTCTATAATTTTTGATAATGTTTTTTGAGAAAAGAATAAAACACCATCCTTTGTTTCAATCCTTTCTTTTTTATTGCTTTTTTGTAAAAAACAACTCCCTTTTTCAATTTTAATTCTTTCTGCTGTTTCAATGTCTATTTGAAGCCCACTAGCAATATCATTTGTAATATTAGATGAGCCAATTGGAAAAACAGCTAAATGAATTAAACTATCTTCTTCAAAAATCGCTAACTCTGATGTGCCAGAGCCAATATCTAAAACTGCTACACCTAATTCTTTTTGTTTTGGCAATAAAACAGCTGAAGAGCTAGCAATCACAGAAGGTATTATATCAGAAACCTGAAGATTGGCATTTAAGATAGTTTGAGTTAAATTTTTTTTATAAGGAGAGAAACCAGTTAAAATTAAAACTTCTGCTTCTAATCGACCACCCTCCATTCCAATCGGTTCTTTAATTCCCTTTTCTCCATCAACAATATATTCTTTAGGAAAAATTTCTAAAATTTCCTTATTAGAAGATAAAAAAATTGTTTGAGCAGATTGTAAAACTCTTTCTATATCTGTTTCGCCAATTTTTTGATCAGCCCGAGAAACAGCAATCATTCCTCGTGAAGAAAGCGAACATAAATGACTACCATTAATATTTACATAAACAGAATTAATCTCTTGACCTATTTCTTCTTGAGCCTTATTTAAAGCAGTATAAATAGTGTCAGAAGCTTTTTCGATATCAATAATTACACCCCTCCTTACTCCAAAGGAAGGTATTTTTATTTTAGAAAGGACATCAATAGCTGAATTTTTATCTTTTTGCATTACAACTAAAACCTTAATATCGCTACTTCCTATATCTAAACCAGTAATAATATTAGTTCTTACCATAATAATATTCTTCTTTTTTTCTCATTTTTTCTGCTTTAATTGCGCTTTTCTCGTGATCATATCCTAATAAATGCAGAATGCCATGAATTAAAATTCGAGTTAATTCTTTTTTAAAAGATGTCTGATATATTTTTGCATTTTCTTTAATTTTTTGCAAACAAATCAATAGCTCTCCTGTCTCTATATAGTCAAAAGATAAAACATCAGTTGCTTTATTTTCTCCTCGATACTTTTTATTTAATTTTTTTATTCTGTCTTGTCTGATTAAAATAATAGATAAACTCTTTTTTGTCTGTTTTTCTCCTTTTAAAACTCTTTGACCAACTTTTTTCAAAAATGCTTTATCAATTAAATTAGTTGTTAAATTAATAACTTCAATCATGCCTTCACTTGTTTTTTTTATCTTGATACATCGTGATGTCAGTCTTTTTAATGACTTCTGATAAATTAAAATTTTCGCTTGAAACTGTAGGTTCAGGCATGGCAACACCAATACTTGCTCCAATAATTACATCTTCAAAAAGTTCTTTTAATTTTTTACCGTTTATTTCCATTTCCCCAATTTCCTTTTTTAATTTTGCCGCTACTCCTTTCGCCTCTTCAATGGTTACATCTTTTAAGGCGATGATAAACTCATCGCCACCCCAACGACCAACAATATCTGCGTCTCTCACACTTTCTTCTAAGAGAGCAGCACACATTGTTAAAACATTATCTCCAATGTCGTGCCCTAACCGGTCATTTATTTTCTTAAAATTATCTAAATCAATCATTAAAAAAGCAACACCTTCTATGGTCTTATTTTCACGTTCCAAAATATTTAATAGCCTTTCAACTTCTCTATCAAAACCGCGTCGATTATAAATATTGGTTAATGGATCAATTGTTGCTAATGCTTTCCATTTATCTAATTCTTTTTCCAATTTTTCAATTAATTCCACATCTCCTGCGCTTAATCTTTCTTTTAATTTTTCCAAGCGTTGTTGGAAATTTTGTTCAGATATTTCTTTTTGTTGCTCAGGTTCTTCTGTGTGAGAAGTATTGAATTCAATTTCTTTTTTATTCATAATTTTAATAATTAAATTAATAACCTTAATTAGAATTATAATAATTCTTTAACAATTTTAGAAGCAATAGAGCCATCAGCTCTATTTTTAATTAGGGGCATCAATTCAGACATTATTTTCCCAATATCTTTTATCTCTTTAGCGCCAACTTTTTTAATTATTTCTTGCGCCAATTTTCTAATTTCTTCTTCTGATAATTGTTCTGGTAAATATTTTTGTAAAATTTCCACTTCTTTTTCTTCTTTTTCCGCCAAATCAAATCTCCCACCCCTAAAGTAAAGTTCTTTTGCTTCTTTTCTTTTTTTAATTTCAGAATAAATAGCTTCAATAATTTCTTCATCAATTAACTGAGCTTCTTTTTCTTCTTTTAATTTAAATTTCTTTTCTTTTTCCTTATTTAGAAGAGCAGCTAAAAACATACGCAAAACAGAAGATTTTAATTCTTCTTTATTCTTAACGGCTGAATTTAAATCTTGTTGAATTATTGTTTTAAGCATTAATTCATTAATTTATTATATTTCTCCTAATTTTTTCTTTCTTTCGTATTCTCTTTTTAATTCTTCCCTTCTTAAAGCAGCCCTTTGCTTCATTTGATGACTTTTAGGGCGTTGAAAAAATCTAATAGACCTTGCCAATCGTAAAATTCCACTTTTTTGAACTTTTTGAGTAAAGCGGCGAACTAAACTTTGGGTTGTTTCTTTTTCTTTTTTTTGGACTTCTAATGACATAATTTTTACATTGAAGATAATTTCTTTTTCCCCAATAAATGTAAATGTAAATGATCGACCATTTGACCAGCATCTGGACCAATATTAAATATTAGTCGATAACCAGTTTTAAAAATATTTTGCTCTTTCGCTATTTTTTTTGCAATAAAAAATAATTGACCAATTAATTCTTTATCCTCTACTTCTAATTGATTTATAGATATAATATGTTTTTTAGGAACAATTAAAAGGTGAAGTGGCGCCACCGGCTTAATATCTTTAAAAACAATAATTTCTTTGTCTGCGTAAATAATATCAGCGGGCAATTTTTTATTAATAATATTACAAAAAATACAATCCATATAAAAAAAGAATCTTGAATCTTGAATTTAGAATCTTGAATAAGAATTCAGAATAAATGAATCTTGAATTCTATATTCAAAATATTCAATATTCCCATTCTAAATTCTAGATTCTGTATTCTATATTCCAAATAATATTTTACGCTTTATGCTTTTAACCTTCTCTTCATCTCCCCTACCACTTCTTCTAATTTCACTATTTCTTGTTTTTCCAATTCCATATCTTTAATTATAATTGTTCCATCTAGGGCTTCTTTTTGACCTAAAATTAATACATACTTTATTTTAAGCTTATTGGCAATGCCTAATTGGGTCTTCAAAGAATCTTTACCTAGTGCTTCTGAAATTTGAATCTTAGCCTTTCTGAAACCCTCTAAAAGCTTCAAGCTTTTTCTTTTTGCTAATTCTCCAAGTTGAATTAAAAAAATCTGAATATTAGGGGTTTCTGTTAATTTAATATCCAAGCCCTTCATTGCTAAAATAATTCTTTCTACTCCCATTGCCCCGCCAACAGCAGCAACGTCTTCTCCACTAAATATTTTAACCATATTATCATATCTTCCACCACCAGACAAGGCACTTTTACTGAGCGGGGACTGTCCTTGCTGAGCAGGGACAGTCCCCGCTGTATCTTCGACAAAAATTTCAAAAGCAGTCTTAGTATAATAATCTAATCCCCTAACTAAATAAGGGTCAAGGGAATATGGCATTTCAATTTCATCTAAAAATTCCAAAACTAATTTAAAATGAGAATGACATTCCTCACAAAGATGGTCAATTATTTGAGGAGCCTGACTAAATGTTCTCTGGCATGTCTCTTCTTTACAATCTAAAACTCTTAAAGGATTTTCTTTTAATCTTCTTTGACAATCAGAACATAAAAGCCTTTGCCTTGAACGACAATAATTTGTTAAAAGCTTTCTATAGTAACTGCGACATTGGCTATCTCCAATACTATTTATTTTTACAATTAATTTTTTAAACTTAAGTTCTGATAAAATGTTATAAAAAATTTGAATAATCTGAACATCGGCAATCGGACTATCCTCACCAATAATTTCAAGATTAAATTGATTAAATTGACGATAACGACCAGCCTGCGGTTTTTCAAATCTAAATAGCGGGCCAAAAGAATAAAGCTTAACTGGTTGAGGAAGATTTTTCATTCCGTGCTCAATATAAGCACGAACTATTCCAGGAGTAAATTCTGGCCTTAATGTTAAAGAATCACCCCCTTTAGTTCTTAGAGTAAACATCTCTTTTTGAACAATATCAGTTGTTTCTCCAGTCCCTTTAATAAATAATTCTGTTTCTTCTAAAATCGGTGTATCTATTTTGCTAAAACCATAAAAATCAGCAACACTTTTACAAGTATTATAAACTTTTTCAAAATATTTTTGATCCGACGGTAAAATATCATGCATTCCAGTTGGTTTTTGAAGTTTCAACTTTTTATTCATAAATTTATCTATAAAACTATTTTAGAAATTTCAGGTATTTCAAAAATAGTAAAAGGCCAAGCTCGAATAATTGCTCGACCAATAATGTCTCTTCTTTCTAATGCTCCAAACTGCCTAGAATCAGAAGAAGCAGCTCGATTATCTCCTAAAACAAAATATTCATTTTGATTTAAAACATATTTTATGTTTCCTGAAGTTTGAATATTTTCTAAAAGAAAACTTGACTCATCTAAAAGCATTTTTTTTTGTTGATTAAAAATAATTATTTGACCATCTTCTATTTTAATTGTTTCTCCTGGAAGTCCAATAATTCTTTTAATATAAAAATGGTTAGTTATGCCTGGGCCATTTAAGATAATCACCTCTCCTCTTTTGGGATCTCTAAAACGATAAGAAATTTGATCAACAATTAAATATTCACCATGATGAAAATTTGGCTCCATTGACACTCCCATAACAATAAACGGTTGAAATAAAAAATAACGAATTGGTATAACAATCAATAAAGCAATAAAAACAATTTGAATAATTTCTCGAATAAAAGAGAATGTATTTTTTATATTCATATTATTACTATAGCATAATTTTTATTTTTAGCAAGAAAAATGGTATGATAAAAAATATGATTTTAATTGTTGGTCTCGGTAATCCGGGTAAAAAATACGAAAATACTCGTCATAATATTGGCTTTAGAATTATTGATGAGCTTGAAAAAAAAGAACTTTCAGAAAAAGCTATACCTTTCAAGCCATTAACTTTTATGAATAATTCTGGTAAGGCAGTAAAGAAGCTAACTGACAACTTACAACTTACAACTAATAATTTGTGGATAATTCATGATGATATTGATTTACTATTAGGAAAAATAAGGATTAGTAAAAATCGCGGCGCTGGTGGGCATAAAGGAGTGGAATCAATAATCCGTGAATTAAAGACAAAAAATTTTGTAAGATTTAGAATAGGAATTAATCGCTTCGCTCAAAATCAAAAAATAGAAAAGTTTGTTTTGGAAAAATTTACTAAAACAGAAGAAAAAATTGTTAAAGAAATGATTCAAAAAACAACTGAAGCAATTGAGTTTTGTCTAAAACAAGGAATAGAAAAAACAATGAATAAATATAATTTATGAACTTAATTATTGTTGAAAGTCCGGCTAAATGCAAAACAATTGAAAATTTTTTAGGAGGAAAATATAAGGTCCTTTCTTCTTATGGTCATATTAGAGACTTGCCAAAAAGCGAACTTGGAATTGATGTTGAACAAAATTTCAAACCAAGATACATTATTCCATTAAAAGCAAGAAAAAGGGTTAATTTTTTAAAAAAAGAGGTTGAAAAAGCTGAATTAACAATTTTAGCAGTAGACGAAGATAGGGAGGGCGAAGCAATTGCCTATCATCTCAAAGAAGCCCTTAGTTTAAATAACTACCAGCGAATTGTTTTTCATGAAATTACAGAACCAGCAATTAAAGAAGCTTTAAAAAACCCACGAGAAATTGATATAAATTTAGTTAATGCTCAGCAGGCGAGAAGAATTTTAGATCGCCTTGTTGGTTATAAACTTTCTCCTTTTTTATGGAAAAAAGTAGTTAAAGGACTTTCAGCTGGTCGGGTTCAATCAGTGGCAGTAAGATTAATTGTAGAGAGAGAAAAAGAAATAGAAAAGTTCAAACCTGAAGAGTATTGGAATATTGAAGCCTTGCTTCAAAAAATTCAAAATTCAAAATTCAAAATTCAAAATTACAACTCAAAAGTCAAAAATGATTTTATAGCACAATTAATTAAAAAAGATAATAAGGCTATTCCAAAACTGGGAATTAAGATAAAAGAAGAGGCAGAAGGAATTATTAAAGAATTAGAAGGGGCTGAATATAAAATAACAGATATTGTAAAAAAAGAAGTAAAGCGAAGTCCTTTACCGCCATTTACCACCTCTACCCTACAACAAGAATCCTGGAAAAAATTTCGCTGGACTGCCAAAAAAACAATGCAAATCGCGCAACAACTTTATGAAACTGGAAAAATCACCTATCATCGAACCGATTCATTAAATCTTTCTGATTCATCTTTATTTATAGCGAAAAAATTTATTATTGAAAATTATGGCGAAAATTATTGGTCTGGTTTCTTTAGAAAATATAAAACAAAAAGTAAAAGAGCCCAAGAAGCCCATGAAGCAATTAGGCCGACTGACCCAAATAAAAAACCAACAACACTAAAATTAGATGACCAGCAATTAAAATTGTACCAATTAATCTGGCAAAGATTTATTTCCTGTCAAATGAATTCAGCTATTTTTGATGCAACTACAGTTGACATTTCTGCCAAAAACTATATTTTTAGAACAACTGGTCAAACTCTAAAATTTGACGGATTTTTAAGGGTCTATCCAATAAAATATGAAGAAAATGAATTACCTTTACTAGAAAAAGATGAAATTTTAGAAATCTTAAAGCTAATCCCCTCTCAACACTTTACTCAACCACTGTCAAGATATAATGAAGCAACATTAATTAAGGCCCTAGAACAAAATGGTATTGGACGACCATCAACTTACGCGCCAATAATCTCAACTATTCAAACAAGAAATTATGTTCAAAAAAACGAACAAAAAAGATTTATCCCAACAGAAATTGGAGTTGTGGTTAACAACCTTTTAGTTGACCATTTTTCAGAAATAGTTAATATTAACTTTACCGCTAATATGGAAAATAATTTAGACAAAATTGCTCAAGGCAAAAAAGAATGGTCAAGAATAGTTAAAGATTTTTATGACCCATTTGAAAAAAATCTTAAACAAAAAGAAAAAGAGCTTTCAAAGCAAGAAATTGCTGAAGAAAAAACTAATAAAATTTGCCCAAAGTGCGAGTCACCTTTAATTATTAAATTAGGTCGATTTGGAAAATTTTATGCTTGTAAAAAATTTCCAGAATGTAAATATACAGAATCATTGGAAAAAAAGAATTTAGGAATTAAATGTCCAAAATGTAAAGATGGTAATGTAGTAGAAAAAAGAACTAAAAGCAAAAAAATCTTTTATGGTTGTTCTAATTGGCCTAAATGTGATTTTGCTTTGTGGGACAAACCAACTGATACAAAATGTCCAAAATGTAAATCTCTTTTAGTTGAGATAAAAAAAGGACAAACAAAATGTTCAAACAAAGAATGTAAATAGTTGTAGATAGTACCCGACACTATCTATTAAAGCCGCGGTGGCGGAATTGGTTTACGCGTACGACTCAAAATCGTATAGGAGTAATCCTGTGTGGGTTCGACTCCCACCCGCGGCACATAATATTAAAAATGGGCGGGGTTCAACCCCGTCCATTTTCTATTGCTAATGAATTAATAATTTGTTATTGTTTAATTAATAAATCAGGACAGTTCTTTAACAATTAAATAAAAGGGCTGTTCTGGTACTAAAAAAGAAAGGAAAAGGAGGGGAAAGAAGATGGATAAATGGAAAGAGTCCCTGGCCCAACGGGTCAAGGACGAAGGAGAAGTCCTCGATCCTCTTGTTAAAAAGAGGATTGAGGAGGCGATCGATATCGGGGCAAAGTGGGTCGCCGAACAAGCAACTGTATGCCCCGAATCGACAGCGTTATGTTTGGAGTACATCTCCAAACATATTGCCCGCCGTACACGTCTCTTGATTTCCGGAAAATCTCCGGAAACCGAAGAGGCATTGTCAATCCTTCTTTTTCTATCTGAAAGGTTAGAAAAAAAGGGGGTTGACATCTCCAATGTCTCAATTGAGATTTTGGAGAAAATGACAGCGGAAGGTCACAAAAAATCCTTCCGTACATCCCCAAGTAAAAAAAGGAAGTGAAAGGAGTGAAACCGGAAGGTCCATAAAATGGCGGCTTATTTTTTAAAACAAGCCGCCTTTCTCTTTTTAGAAAATGGACGGGGTTCAACCCCGTCCATTTTCTATTGCTAATTTTACTGCTCCGATTATTTGATCTTTATAAAAAGAAGCTAGTGTCATCTTTAATGTTTTTAAAAACTAAAGTGCCTGGACCAACAACACAATTTGAACCAATCAAAACACCGGGCATTGTGCCGGATTGAATTCCAAATTTAGAATTGTTTCCAATAGCAACGCCAAAAGAAGTAAGGCCAGTATCTACTTTTTTCTCTTTTACTATTGTTTGAATATTATTTCTATCAAATCTTTTGTTTGCAGTTATAAAACCAGCGCCAAAACAGCAATTTTGTCCAATAATTGAATCACCAACATAGCCAGAGTGAAATTGAGTTTTTTCCTGAACAATAGAATTTTCAATTTCCATAAAAGAACCAGTAATAACTCCATTTTCTAAATTAAGTGGTCCTTTTAAAATATTATTAGCGCCAATTTTACAATTTTCCCCAATAAAGCAAGGGCCAGAAATTATGGTATTATCGCCAATGATTGCATTATCGCCAATACAAACATCTCCTTTTATTATCACATTTTTACCAATTTGAGCAGTTGAAGAAATAAAATTTTTAAAATTAGACAACTTAAACATAATGTGCATAATTTCTAAGAAATGCCAAGGGTATTTTAATTCTGGTAAATCTTTTTCCCAAAGAATAAACTCTGTCTTTTTATTTTGAAGATAAATATTATAGGTTTCAACAAAATCCATTTCATGATGTTGGGGTAAGCTTTTATAATAATTAAAAAAATCTGGTTCAAAAAAATAAAATCCAACAATTTTAATATTAGATGGCTCTTCTTTTGGTTTAGGTTTTTCAACTACCTCAACTATTTTTCCTTTATTAAATTTAAAAATTCCAAATTCCCATGGAGTATTAGTTTTAACACCAACTAAAACTGCTTGAGCATTGCTCGTTTTTTGCTTATTTAAAACTTCTTCAACAAGAGTAAATGAATTAATTTTATATGGCCAAGAAATAAAAAAAGGTTGATTAATAAGCTTTTCTGTAGCAATAATTGCATTACCAGTGCCAATTGGTTTTTCCTGAACTACAAAAGAAAGTTTAACATCAACATCTTGGAAGTCTAAAGTCATTTCTTCTTCTATTAATGAATTCGGGCCAGTAACCACAACAATGTTTTTAATTCCAGCATCAATAAAGCCTTTAATTGTCCAATAAATTAAAGATTTTCCAAAAATTTTCATCCTAGATTTATGTCCCCCATTAACTGGCCAACAACGAGAGCTTTGGCCAGCTGAAATAATTATTGCTTGCATATTCGTTGACATATTGCATTTTTTATCCTAAACTAAAATAATATTAAAATCAAGCTATATGTCTAATAATTTTTTAATTCAAGGAGGAGTTCCCTTAAAAGGTGAAGTAACTATTTCTGGTAATAAAAACTCAGCTGGAGCAATTCTTGCTGCTGTTTTATTAACTAAAGAAGAATCAATTATTAATAATATACCCCAAATAACTGATGTTTTAGACCAAATTGAAATCTTAAAACAAATAGGAGTTAAAGCTGAATGGCTGTCAAAAAATAAATTAAAAATAGATCCAAGTAATATTAATCCAGACAAATTACCTTTTGACCTTTTCCAAAAAACAAGAGTTTCAATTTTATTAATTGGACCACTTTTGGCTAGATTTAAGAAAATAAAAATTCCCCATCCAGGTGGTTGTAAGATTGGTAAAAGGCCAATTACCACCCATCTTCAAGCGTTAAAAGATTTTGGTGTAATTATCAAAGAAAACAAAGATTTTTACATTTTAGAAATTCCTCAAAACTTAAAGGGCAAAAAAATTGTTCTTAGAGAATTTTCTGTTACGGCAACTGAAATTATAATGATGTTAGCCGCTTTGGCAAAAGGAAAAACAATAATTGAAATTGCCGCAGCTGAACCCCATGTTCAAGATTTGGGAAAAATATTAGAAATAATGGGAGTAAACATAAAAGGAACTGGAACTCATACTATTGAAATTGAAGGAAAAAAAGAATTAAAAGGAGCTGAATTTACAATTTGCCCTGATTTTATGGAAGCTGGCACTTTTTTGATTGCTTTTGCTATTACTGGCGGCGCAGGAATAATTAAAAATGTTAACCCTGACCACCTTACTTTTTTCTTAGAAAAAGCAAAAGAAATCGGCATTAAATTTAAAGCTTACTCAAACGAAATTATTGTAAATTCTTCTAAAAATTTTAAAGCTATCAAAGTTCAAACCCTCCCCTATCCCGGATTTCCAACCGATCTTCAACCACAAATTTCAGCTTTGTTAATTCAGGCAAAGGGTAAAAGTTTTATTCATGAACCATTATATGATAATCGCTTCCAACATCTTCAAGAATTAAAGAAAATGGGCGCTGATATTGAAATTGTTAATCCTTATCAGGCATTAATTTTTGGCAAACAAAAATTAATTGGAAAAAAAGTAAACTCTTCTGATATTCGCTCAGGCGCTGCTTTAGTTTTAGCTGGTTTAATTGCTGAAGGAGAAACTTTAATTGAAAATATTTCTCAAATTGAGAGAGGACATGAAAAATTAGATGAAAAATTAAGAAAACTTGGCGCTCAAATTAAAAAAGTTTAACCACTATTTTATTCCACAGTAACTGATTTTGCCAAATTCCTAGGAAAATCTGGGTCACACCCTCGCAAAACCGCCACATAATAGGCAAAAAGCTGTAGAGGAATTACACTTAAAATCGGGGTTAATATTTCTAAGGCTTTAGGAATATAAATAACATCATCAACTAATTCATTAATTTTTTTATTACCTTCGGTCGCTAAGGCAATAATTGGACCCTTTCTTGCTTTAATTTCTTCAATATTGGAAATCACTTTTTCATAAACACTATCTGAAGGAGCAATAACAAAGGTTGGAAAATTTTTATCAATTAAAGCAAGTGGACCATGCTTCATTTCCCCAGAACTATAGCCCTCAGCGTGAATATAAGAAATTTCTTTTAATTTTAGAGCGCCTTCTAAGGCAACCGGATAATTATATTTCCGGCCAAGATATAAGAAATTATTAAAATTTTTATATTTTTTAGCTAATTCTTTTATTTGGGGCCCATTTTCTAAAACCTTTTTCACTAGTTTCGGAATATTTAAAAGCTCTTTAGCAATCCTTTGACCCATTACCAAAGAAAGTTGTCGCTGTCTTCCTAAAAATAGAGACAAAAGAGCTAAAATTGTTAATTGAGAAGTAAACGCCTTGGTTGAAGCAACACCAATTTCTGGGCCAGCATGATTATAAATCCCAGCATCTGTTTCTCTTGAAACTGAAGAGCCAACCCTATTTACAATACCTAAAATCATCACTCCTTTTTCCTTTGCTTCTCTAATTGCTCCTAAAGTATCAGCTGTTTCTCCTGATTGAGAAATAGCTAAAACAATACTTTTTTTATCTAAAATTGGCTTACGATAACGAAATTCAGAAGCCAAATCAACCTCAGTTGGAATACCAGCATATTCTTCCAACATATATTCACCAACCAAACCAGCATAGTAGGCAGTGCCGCAAGCAACAATATTAATTCTATCAATTTCTCTTAACTTGTCTTGAACCAATTCTAATCCACCCAACTTTGCCTTGCCTTGCTCTAAAACCAATCTTCCCCTCAAAGAATTTTCAATACTTTCTGGCTGTTCCATTATCTCTTTTAACATAAAATGAGAAAAGCCCTTTTTTTCTACCTCTTCTATTGTCCATTCAATTTTTTCTATTGGTTTTTCTATAACTCCTTTTAAAATACTACTTGCTTTTGTCTGAGTAATAAAAAAATTATCTAAATTTAAAACTGCAATTTCGTTATCATCTAAATTAATAATCTGCCTAGTTCTGGCAATAATCGCCGCTGGATCAGAAGCGACTAAATATTCATTCTCTCCTAATCCAATAAGTAAAGGACTACCCAGTCGCGCGGCAACAATTTTATGCGGGTCATCACGTGAAAGGACAGCGATACCATAAGTTCCTTTGACCTCTCTTAGTGCTTTTTTCACCGCCTCTTCTAAATTTCCTTCAAAATATTTTTCAATCAAATGAACTAAAACCTCAGTATCGGTTTCACTAATAAATTTATGCCCCTCTTTTATTAGTTGCTCTTTTAATTCTTTATAATTTTCAATAATTCCATTGTGAACTAAATAGATATTTTTTTGACAATCCCAATGTGGATGTGAATTTGCTTCAGTCACACTGCCATGAGTAGCCCAGCGCGTATGAGCAACACCCAAATTCCCTTCTAAAATTTTCCCTACTAACGCTTTTTCTAATTCCTCTATCTTGCCAACTCTTTTTATAGTTTCTATTTCGTTATTTTGATTTACCAAAGAAAAACCAGCGCTATCGTAACCCCGATAAAGCACCCGTCTTAATCCCTCAATTAAAATTGGGGCTGCATTTTTTTTACCAATATAACCAATAATACCGCACATAAATTTCTTTAATAATAAGTCTTTTTTTAAGAAAGCACAAGTTCTTTTTTTATTTTCATTAAGGTTACCAAAGCGTTTCTTTCTTGCTCTGTTAGTTTTGCATTAATATATTTAATAGTTTCTTGAATGTTTGGAATAAAAATATATTCCAACGCATTCACTCGACGTCGTGTTTTTTCAATTTCAAAAGCAAGAAGTTTTGCTGAGTGCTCAGTTTGAGCTAATTTAACCAATTTTTTTAAGGTTTTTGAAAAGGTTTTTATTGCGCTATCAATATCTGCTGGGGTTTGAATTAAAGAATAAGAAGAAAAATTGTCTTCTTCTTTATAGTCAAAAATAGGAATATTAACACCCATTACATTTTTTGTTCGAGTTTCTAAGCTAATTTTTTTTCTTGGAATAAGCAAGGCTTCTTCTATTTTCCATGGAGCGCCAATGGCTGATGCAAAAAGAAATTCTTGAAAAGCAGTTTGAAGCTCTGGTTCAACTTCTTTTCTTAATTTCTTTGCCTCTTTAATAATCTGAATAAACTCTTTCATTAATCCGTCTCTTTTGTCTTTTAAGAGCTTATGACCATGCTTTGCTGCTTTAAGCCTTTTTTTAAGCTTAAGCATTTCCATTCTCGTCGGATTAATTGCAAGTCTTGACATAGTTATTTAAATGATTAATAAAAACTTTCCTTTATAAGAAGAAATAAATTCTTATAAAGAAGAAACTATTTTGTTTTTTATATATAAGAAATATTAAAGTTCGCGATATTATTTATTTAAGCATTTCCATTCTCGTCGGATTAATTGCAAGTCTTGACATAGTTATTTAATTTATTCTTAGAAATAATTAATAAAAACTTTCCTTTATAAGAAGAAATAAATTCTTATAAAGAATAAACTATTTTGTTTTTTATATATAAGAAATATTAAAGTTCGCGATATTATTTATTTGAGCATTTCCATTCTCGTCGGATTAATTGCAATTTTTGACATAGTTATTTAACAGAAAGATATTGCTCAATGTATTTTTCTTTAATTCTTTTTAATTCATTTCTGGGAAGAATTGATAAAAGCTCCCAGCCAATAGACAGTGTCTCTTCTATTGTTCTATCTTCATCTCTCCCCTGTTTTACAAACTTATCTTCAAAGCTATTGGCAAATTCTAAATATTTTTTATCAACATCAGAAAGAGCTGACTCACCAAGAATAACCGCCAATTCCCTTACCTCTTTTCCACGAGCATAAGCAGCAAATAATTGGTTCGCCACCCCTGAATGATCGTCTCTTGTTTTGCCCTCGCCAATTCCCTTGTCTCTCAAGCGAGACAAAGAAGAAAGTACTTCAACACAAGTATTAATACCCTGCCGATAAAGCTCTCTTGAAAGCATAATTTGACCCTCAGTAATATAGCCGGTTAAATCAGGAATCGGATGAGTCTTATCATCTTCAGGCATTGTTAAAATTGGAATTTGGGTAATTGATCCCCTTTTTCCTTTTACCCGACCAGCCCTTTCATAAAGAGTGGCTAAGTCTGTATAAAGATAACCAGGATAGCCACGCCTACCAGGAACCTCTTTTCTCGCCGCGCTAATTTCTCTTAGCGCCTCACAATAATTAGTAATATCTGTTAAAATTACTAAAACATGCATTTCTTTTTCAAAAGCAAAATACTCTGCGGCTGTAAGGACTAAACGAGGAAGAGTAATTCTTTCTACAACTGGATCATTGGCTAAGTTAAGAAATAAAACTGTTCTATTAATTGCTCCGGTTTGTTTAAATTCTTCTATAAAATAATTTGCCTCTTCAAAGGTAATACCCATTGCTCCAAAAATAACTACGAATTGATTTTTATCAGATGCTGTATCGCTTCTTACTTTTGCCTGACGAGCAATTTGAGCCGCTAATTCAGAATGGGGCAATCCAGCTCCAGAAAAAATTGGCAGTTTCTGTCCCCTAACCAAAGTATTTAAACCATCAATAGTAGAAATGCCTGTTTGAATAAAATCATTAGGATAATCTCTAGCATACGGATTTAGCGGACTACCATTAATGTCAGCCATTTTTTCAGGAATAATTTCTGGACGACCATCTTTTGGTTTTCCAGACCCATCAAAAATACGGCCTAACATATTTTCAGAAAGACCTAATTCCATTGTTTTTCCAAGAAAACGGGCTTTTCCCAATTCTAAACTTATTCCGCGCGTATCCTCAAACATCTGAACAACTGCTTGCTTATCAGTAATCTCAAGCACCCTTCCTCTTCTTGTTGAACCATCTGCTAATTCAATCTCAACCAACTCTTCATATTTAACATCTTCAACCCTATCAACAATAAGAATTGGACCAGCAACCTCTTTTAATGTTTGATATTTTTTAATCATTGTATTTTTTGAATTTGATTTAAAATTTCTTTTAACTTATTAATATCAACCTCTGGAATAAATTTCATTTGAGCAATTTCTTTTCTAATTGGCAAGTCAATAATTTCCTTAAACAACATTCCTTTTTCTAATAATAAAATAGATGCTTTATAAAACTCTAAAATATTTTTAAGCATCCAAAACATTTTATTCAAACTAGTATAAGTATCAACATCATCATAAGCATTTTGTTGGAGAAAGTCCTCTTTAATTGATTTAGTGGTAATTAAAATTAATTGTTCTTGATAAGAAAGGGAATCAACTCCAACTAATTGAACAATTGATTTTAATTCATCTTCTTTTTGAAGTAAACTCATTGCTATAGTCCGCATTTCCGGCCATTCATTCGCAATCTCTTTTTGCATAAAATCCCCTAATCCTTCTGTGTAAAGAGAATAACTAGTTAGCCAATTAATTGCTGGATAATGTCTGGCATAGGCAAGTTGGCTATCAAGTCCCCAAAAAACCTTAACTACTCTTAATGTATTTTGAGTCACTGGCTCTGAAAGATCGCCACCAGGAGGAGAAACCGCTCCAATTACAGTAAGAGAGCCCTGCCTATTGTCTGAGCCTAAACAAACAATCTTTCCAGCCCTTTCGTAAAAAGCCGCTATTTTTGAACCAAGATAAGCTGGATAGCCCTCTTCTCCTGGCATTTCTTCTAATCGTCCAGAAATTTCTCTCATTGCTTCTGCCCAACGCGAAGTTGAGTCAGCCATCAGGGCAACATTATAACCCATATCTCTAAAATATTCTGCAATCGTAATCCCAGTATAGACTGATGCTTCGCGAGCCGCTACTGGCATATTTGAAGTATTAGCAATTAAAATTGTTCTTTTCATTAATGGCTCTCCGCTTTTAGGGTCTTTAAGTTCTGGAAATTCTTGCAAAACATCAGTCATTTCATTTCCTCTCTCACCACAACCAACAAAAATGACAATATCAGCATTTGCCCATTTTGCTAATTGATGCTGAATTATAGTTTTGCCACTGCCAAATGGTCCAGGAACAGCAACTACCCCTCCTTTTGCCACTGGGAAAAGGGCATCAATTACCCTTTGCCCAGTAATAAGAAGCTCATTGGGCATTATTTTTTTATTTACCGGCCTTGGCTCACGAATGGGCCAAATCTGAAGCATTGAAATATTTTTTTCGCCTTCTTGAGTTTTAATTTTGGCAACTATTTCTTCAACTGTAAAAGAACCCTCTTTAATTTCTATAATTTCTCCTTCAATATAAGGCGGAACCATAATTTTATGCAAGACCAAAACTGTTTCTTCTACTGTTCCTAAAATATCCCCACCCTTTACAATATCTCCAATTTTTAATATGGGTTTAAATTTCCATTTTTTTTCACGATTTATTCCAGGAACATTAATCCCCCTAACAATATATTCTCCACTTTTTTGATAAAGTAAATTTAACGGCCTTTGAATACCATCATAAATTGATTCAATTAATCCAGGGCCAAGCTCTACTGAAATTGGTTTATTCGTTAAAAAAACCGGCTCTCCTGGTCCAATTCCAGAAGTGTTTTCATACACCTGAATAAAAGACTTATCTTCTTTGATTTCAATTATTTCACCAGCAAGTTTTTCATGCCCAACATTAACAAGGTCATACATCTTTGGTTCTTTTAACCCTTGCGCAACCACAAGAGACCCTGAGACTTTAACAATTTCGCCATTTTTTTCATTTTGATTATTCATAATATTTAAGAAAGTATATTAGAGCCAATTGCTCTTTCAATAATTCGGCTTAAGACCTCTTCTGAAATTGATTTTTCACTGCCAATATTAGGAATTATTATAAGGGCTGGCAATGACATTTGTTCAAATTGTTTAATTTCATCTTTTAATTCAATTAACCAGTTTTCCATCAATAAAACTAAGGTATAAATTTTATTAGAATAAACTTCTAACAAAGCCCTTTTTGCCTCTTCTTTTGAATTTATGCCAAAAACATCAACCCCTAATGATTTAAACCCTTTCACTATGTCTAAATTTCCAATAATCGCTATTTTCATATTAATAAACAATAAAAGTTTTACAACTGCTATTCTATGTTTTTTCTTTTAAAAGTTATTTTTTTATTTATTTCTTCTAAGAAAAAACTTACAAGCCCCTACTTAATATCTAAATCTCCAATTATCGCTATTTTCATATTTATTAATAAACATTTCTCACTCTTTCTTTAATAATTGATGGTGATATTTCATTTAATTTAGCCATCATTATAATTCTAATATTGCGAAAAGCAATTTCTTTTGCAAGAATATAAGCGACAACAACTGATGGACCAGCAGTTACCATTCTGCTTTTTTTAAGAAAAGCAATCAACAGATTATCAAACGCCCTCTCAAATTGCCACAATTCTCTTTTTTCAAAATAATCCTTAAAAATCGCTATTTCTGATTTTTTCAGACGTGACTTTAAATATCTAATAACTCCCTCTTCTTTTTCTAAATGCATCTTAATTAACTGAAATAACTTTATTCTGCCACCTGGTATATAAAAATCATTAATTGATTTTTCTGACCTCAGCGCTATTTTCAAATTAGCAAAATCTATTTCTAAAGCAGTAAGATTAATAATAAATTTGCTCTTAATTTTTTTCGCAATCTTAAGTAATAATCTAAAATATTCTTTATCGCATAATCCATCTATTTTTTCTAATGAAAAATCTCTTAAAATCCCATTAAGCGAACCTTTTAAAAAACTATTTGATAGCGCCTTACGATTATCTAATAAAATATAACTTTCTAAGTTTTCAGGAGAAAAAATACCAAAAGAGATTAATTTTTGACGATAATTGCTATCCTGTAAAATCTTTGATTTTAATAAAACCCTTATATTATGAAAATCATATTTTAAAAAAAGAAAATGAAGTAAATCTTTTCCAACAAAAATATTTTTAATTAAATCGCGCATTTGAGTCATGTCTGCCACAATTGCTTTTTCAAAGTCCTGGGGTAAAACATTTATAAGATTATCAGAAAGGTCGGTATCGTTAAAAACCTGAAATGCCTTTTCAAAATTCTCTGCATTAATCATTCGGTCTATATCTATTTGATTTGGTAATCTTTTTTCTAAAGCCCTTATTTTTCCAGTTGCAAAAAGACATTTCATACAATTAACGACTATGATTTAAACAACATTTCAACTACTTCTATCTCTGTTTTTTTTCTTAAATTGTCTATTATTGCCTCAAAGGTATTATTAATTTCTAATTCTTTCGTCTTAACAACAAAACCGCCCTTAGAATTTATAACTCCAGAAACTTGTATTTCCTTGCTTAGAAAAAAATCTTTTGTCTCTTTTTCTTTGTTATCAGCAATAAAAATTTCTAAATTATCTCTTTGATTAATTTTAAACCAAAGATTTTCCATCAAAGAAAAATATTCATCTTTTTCAAGATTAGCTAATTTTTTCTCTGCCCTTAAATAAGCCTCATTTATCGCCCTTAATTTTTTTCTATCAATTTCATCGTTGGTTTCAGATAAAACATTAAAAATAGCTTTTTCAATAATTTTCTTTCCAACTATTTCGGCTTTGTCTAAAAGCTCTTTTCTTTTTAAGGTAAACTTAATAGAGCCCTCTTCTTTAATTTGAGAAATAGTTGTATCTCTTTCTTGTTCTATGTGTTCAATATTCTTTTTTGTATCAACTTCAATTGACTCAATTATGTCTTGCAAGGCCATTTTATTTGATTAAGTAATGTAAATTAGCCAACTGGTATTCCATTAATAAGAAGAATTGTTGCTAATAAACCAATAACCGCATAGGTTTCAACCATAGCGGAAAGAATAACCGCTTTTCCGCTGTCAGCTGGCTGTTTTGCAATTATTCCTATACCAGCGGCAGAAACTTTTCCCTGAATAATTCCTGAAAATAATCCAACAATAGCAATGGGCAAACAAGCAAAAAGAATCCCAAGTCCCTGTTCTATTGTTACTTCTACTAACCCTCCGCCCAAAAGACCAACCCTTTGCAATGCCATTACTGCAGCTAAAAACCCATAAATGCCCTGAGTGCCGGGTAATGCTTGTAAAAGAATTACCTTGCCAAATTTTTCTGGCTCTTCAGAAACAAGACCAGCTCCTGCTCTACCAGCAAGCCCTACGCCAATTGTAGATCCAATACCAGCTAAAATAACGGCTAAAACTGCGCCTAATATAACTAATATAATTCCTAACATAATAATAAAAAATTAAATTAAAATCGACTGCTTAATCTATTATATCAACATACTTTAATTCTCTTTTAAAAGGAAGAAATTTTTTTCCTCCTCCCTCCATAAATTTGGGGAAAAATTCCACAAACTGAAGTCGACCAGAATGGATAAAAGAACCAAGTACATTAATAGCAATATTAAAAATATGACCAAAAATTAAAATTATAATTGCTAAAATTGGTCCTATATATGGAATAAGACCACTAGCTATGCCAGCTATCATGTTGATTACCATCGCAATTATTCCCGTTGCTAGCCCAAGGGCTAAAAGACGAGAATAAGAAAGAACATCAGAAAAATAGCCTATTAGCCCATAAAGACCGCCTACTCCAGAAATAATTTTCATTAAAGGATTTTTCTGATTTCTTCCTTGAGAGTAAACAACAGTTATTAGGCTAAAAAAAAGAAAAAATAAAACCAAATTAAAGTAATTTCTTGAAAGAATACCAGTGACTACACTAACATATAAACATATTGAAACTAAAAAAGCAATCCAAGTACCATGATCTAAGATTGCTTCTTTTATTTTGTTTGATTTAATTTTCCAATAAAAAGCAACAATTAATCCTGAAATCACATGAATAGTGCCAAGAATAAGACTAATAATAAGAACTAAAATAGGATTTTCAACAGGGTTGATTAGTTGTAAATTTCTTATTATTGGTGGTAAAAGGTTAATATCTATTCCAAACCAACCACCAAATAATGCCCCAATTATAAAAGTAATCAATCCAGCATATCCTAAAAGACGAATTAAATTATGAGCTGGTTTTGGTACTTTTAGCACCTTAATGGCAACAAAAGAAAGTAATGCCAAAATAATACCATAACCGGCGTCTGATAAAGAAAAGGCAAAAAAAAGAATAAAAAATGGCGCCAATATCGGAGTTGGGTCTATTTCATAATGCCTCGGTAATCCATAAATTCCAGTAACAGCTTCAAATGGCCTCCAAAAAGAATTGTTTCTAATCACAACCGGCCGATCTTCTTCGGTTTTCACTTCTATATTTTCAATGTTTGTATTATTTGAAATATTTTTTATCTCTGAGGAAATATCTTTTAAAAAAATATCTTCTATCCAGCCAGTTAAAATAAAAGTTTTTTGGGTTTCAGATATTTTCTCATTAACATCTTCTTGGTTTTTTTTAGCGCTTAATATGTCAAAGATTATTTTAAGATTTTTAATTTCTTTAGATAGTTCACGCGCTTCTTGTTCTAATTTTTCTTTTTTTTCTTTCCAAAATTTTATTTCTAAATTTAGTTTTGAAATAGTTTCTTCGGGCGAAAGATCAGAACAAGGCAAATCTTTTATGTCTAAACCAGATTGCTCAAGAATAATATCTATTTCTTTATTTGTTTTATCAACAACAATTTCCACACAAATGTTTTTATCTATTTTATTAATTGTGCGGATATTTGATAATTTTATTTTTTTTAGTTTTTGAACCAAAGCATCATATTTGTTTTCATTAATAATGCCAAAAATAAATTTACTAGTTTTGGTTTCTTGAATTATTGGACTATCAAGAGATTTCCATGGTTCTAATAAAGAAATATTTTCTTCAATCTCAGTTATTTGGTTTGTTGATTCGTTTAATTCAGTTTGAATATCTTGAGCGCGAAAAACAATGTTTTGATAAGAGTATGAATTTAAAAAATCAGAAAAATCTTTTTCTTTTATGTTAATCTTTGTGTCTGATATTTTATCTCTTAAAGAAATTTTTTCAGAAGAAAATTTAGATAAAAAACTAATGGCAAATTTTACTCCAACAAGATCATAGCTAACATTATTTTCTTTAATTTTTAAATCTACTTTATTATTGTTATTAAAAACTTCTAATACTTCTAAAACACCTTTCTTTTGTAAAAAATTTAAAACAACGTTTTTGTTTTCTTTCAAGCCAATTACTCTAATTTTTGTCATTTTACTAACTGCCATTTTTTTATTTTGCCGTAGCGGGGTCTGATCCCGCTACAGCTTTATTCATATTTTTTTCAATAATCTAACCCCACCACACAATCCTGCTACATAATTCTTTTATTCTTATAAGAAAAAGTATTTTTATTACTTAATAAATAAGATATAAATTTCTTATAAGAAATATTTTTTATCTAAATATCATTATTCCCTAGCGGGGTCTGACCCCGCTACGGCCGACCCCGCTACGGCTTTATTAAAAATAAATAAAACTGCTTGATTCATATTTTTTTCAATAATCTTCTCAAGCTTAATAATGTTTTCTTTTCGCTTTTCTTCTTCTATTTCTTGAACCCTTATTGCTTCTTTTTCTGCTTTTTGAAAAGTAGTATTAATTTCATCATTTAACTCGTTTTGAATATTTTCTAATTTCCGCGTCGCTAAATCTTTTGCCTCATCTATCATTTTTTTTGCCCTATTTTCAGCGTCAAGAATTGCTTTAGCTGACTCTTCTTCTGTTTTTTTTACTAAATCTATTGTATTCATAAAAAATAACTCAATTAAAAAAAAGGAGTCTTAAACCTTTTTATGCGACTACTAATAAGCGTTTTAATAATTAGGAATATAAAAAATCTAAATTTATAACCAATATATAATAATAAATTATAAATGTCAAAATTTTCACATTAAATTGATTGTTTTGTTTATAAATACGAATTTAAAATGTATTCTTTTACCATTCTATGGGAATTAAACATTGAAGCATTAACCATAATTGTTGAAACCATTATCTTTTTCCATTGTTCTTTATTGTGATAATAAGTTAGCAAGATATCTTTTTCTAACTTGCCATAGAGTTCATCAGATTCATTATAGTCAGATGTCGTGTTTTCTCCCCTTTTTCCAATTGACCAACCAGTAACATTTTCAATATGACCTTCAAGCCACCAACCATCTAAAGAGCTTAAGCTTGGTATGCCATTAAAAGCGGCTTTCATTCCACTTGTTCCAGACGCCTCTAAAGGAATTTGCGGAGTATTTAACCACAAATCAACTCCTGAAACAAGTTTTTTAACAATTGACAAATTATAACCTTCTAAAAATACGATTTTGATTTTAGAATTTTTTAGCGCTTTTTTAATCTCAAAAACATATTGCAAAGAAAATGGTGTTTTAATCCAAGAATCGCCAAGATATTTATTATAAACATCTTTTAAATAATCATTTGTCCAAAAAAGATGATGAACACCATTTGTAATTGACTCAATTGGATAATCAGAAAACATATCTCGAGAAACCTCTTTATGCTTAATTGTCACCCCATTAATATAATTACTATGATTAAGAGCAAGATAAGTCATATTTAGCTCATTATTAATTAAATTTGAAACATTTTTAAAAAAACATTTTGAGGAATATTAACCTCTCCCCTTTCTTTTAAAGCTTTTTTGCCCTTTTTTTGTTTTTCTAATAATTTTCTCTTTCTAGTATAATCACCACCATAAAGACCAGCAATAACATCTTTACCTTTAGAACCTAATGTTTCTCGAGCAATAATTTTTCCAGAAACCATTGCCTGCAGGGGGATAGAAAACAGTTGAGATGGTAAAATATTTTTTAATTTTTCAACTATTTTTCTTCCTTGTTCATAAGCGTCTTTACTAGAAACAATTTTTGAAAAAGCCTCTTCTTTTTTTCCAGCAATTAAAATTTCTAACTTGACCAAATCAGCTTTTCTATATCCAATACTTTGATAATTAATAGAAGCAAATCCTTGGCTTTGGGTTTTTAGCTTATCATAAAAACCAGTAACAATTTCCCTAAAAGGAACTTCATAAATTAAAAATAAACGATCAGAGCTAAAATATTTGCTTTCAATATAGTTTCCGTCTATTTTTTTTAATAAATCAGAAATTGGGCCTAAAAAATTTTGTGGAGTTATAACTTCTAACCTAACCCATGGTTCTTCTATTATTAAATCTTTTTCATCTTGACTTGGCCAATCTTGAGCTGAACAAATAAAAGATTCTTTTTTATCTTTATTAATTATTTTATAAATTACAGATGGGCTTGAAATTATTAATTTCAAGCCAAATTCTCGCTCTAATCTTTCAGAAATAATTTCAGCATGCAAAGATCCTAAAAAACCACAACGAAAACCACGACCTAAAGAATCTTTGGTTTCTGGTTCAAAAAATAAAGAAGCGTCAGTTAATTTTAGTTTAGCTAAACCATTTTTTAATAATTCAAATTGATCTGTTTTTTCAGGATAAAGGCTGGCAAAAATCATTGGTTTTGATTCTAGATAACCGGGTAATGGATTTGTTTTCAAATCTAAATTGGTAATTGTATCGCCTGCTCGAACCTTTTCTGGCTCTTTAATCCCAGTGGCAATATAGCCAATTTCACCAGTTTCTAGTTTTTCAACAGAAACTAGCTCTGGTTTAAAAATACCAATCTCTTTTACTTCACTTTTTGTCTTGCCTTGAATTAAATAAATAGTTTGATTCTTTTTAATTTCCCCATCAAAAACCCTAACAAAAGCAATTACTCCTTTATAAAAATCATATTTGGAATCGAAAATTAGTGCCCGAAAGTTTTTAACTAATGAACTTGCAGGCGGGGGAACTTTTTTAATTACAGCTTCTAAAAGCTGCTCAATGTTTATACCACTCTTGCCAGAAATTAAAAAAATTTCTTTTTTATCTATATTTAAAAGGTCAGCCATTTCTGCAACTGTTTCTTCAATTTTTGCATAAGAAAGATCAATTTTATTTACAGCAGGAATAATTACTAAATTTTGTTTTTTAGCTAATTCTAAATTAGCTAAAGTTTGAGCTTGAATACCTTTACTAGCATCAACTAATAAAATTGCACCCTCAACAGCAGCTAAAGAACGAGAAACCTCATAAGAAAAATCAACGTGGCCAGGAGTATCTATTAAATTTAAAATAAATCCCTGATATTCCATTCTGACTGGTTGAAGTTTAATTGTAATTCCCTTTTCTTTTTCTAGATCCATTCTGTCTAAAAACTGATCTTTCATATCTCTTTTTTCAACTGTTTTAGTTATTTCTAAGAATCGATCTGCTAAAGTAGATTTTCCATGGTCAATATGACTAATAATGCAAAAATTACGAATATTTTTCATATGCTTTTTGGTGTTTTAAAATAAGTGATTAATATTTTACAAAAGATCCATATTTTTTAATTAAAGCCTTGTTGATTTCTTTAATTGTTTTTTTTATTTGCTTTTAAAATAAAAATAGAAGATTTATGTTATTTCTTTAATTATTTAGCTAAAGTAGATTTTCCATGGTCAATATGACTAATAATGCAAAAATTACGAATATTTTTCATTTATTTTTTAATTTTTTAAAAATTGAATTTTTCATAATATGAATTTCCGGTGATTTAAAAAAATAATAACTAATTAAAGTATAGAAGGAAAGACCAACCAAGCTAGCAGAAGCCATTTGAATAAAAATACCAAAAAATGTTCTCATATCTACTAGACTACCTATTACATCAAGCGTTAAATAGACAAAAATTGACATAAAAATACTGGCTAAAATTATTTTTTTAATAGACTGAAAGATTTCTAAGAAATTAATTTCAGAAATTTGTTTTTTTAAAAAAAATAAAAGTAGAAAAAACTGAAAAATTGCTGATATTGAAAGGGCTAATGCCAAACCAATCACTCTAACGTCCTTAATTTCCTGTAAGTCAAGAAAATTCACCATCATTCCTTGGAAAATATTGTGGAAGCCTAAAAGCCAAATAAATAAAAAACAAAGAAAAATATTTAAAAAAACTGAATAAATTCCAGTTTTGGTTGGTGTTTTTGTATCTTGAAAAGAAAAAAATACTTTTGACAAAAAAGGAATAAGCGCTAAGGCAAAAATTGAAAGAGAAAAAATACCTAAAGAAGCAGCGGTTAATTGAGTTTCCCACCAATCAAATTTACCGGTTCCTAAAATTAATCTTACGACTTGCGCTCTTAATAAAAAAATTAAAAATGAAGCTGGAATTATTAAAAAAAGAATTTGACGAAAAATTAAAGAAAAGTTTTTTAAAAACTTATCTTTTTGTCCATTAGCCCAGTTTTGAGATAAAATAGGAAAAGAAGCAACTGTAAAAGAAATGCCAATAAGCCCAATTGGAAAATATTGAAGATTATTAGCAAAGTTAAAAATAGCCACACTGCCAATAGTTAACGTCGAAGCTATTGCGGTAATAACTATTAAATTTAAATAAGAAGCCGCAATGCCAATGGTTCGCGGAATCATTAATTTAAATGCTTTAATCATTCCTGGCGATTGAAAATCATAAATTGGTAAATATTTATAACCAGACATTTTTGCTGAAGGAAGTTGAATAATCCAATGTAAAAAAGCTCCTAAAACTACACCATAAGCTAATCCAGAAAGGCCAAAAATAGGAACAAAAAACAAGATTCCAAAAATAATACTTAAATTATAAAGAATTGGAGCAATTGAATAAGATAAAAAGCGATTAAAATAACGAGTCACTCCAGAAAAAATAGAAGAAAGTCCAAAAAAAACTGGACTTAAGAACATAATTCTGGTCAAAATAATTAAAGATGATTTTTGGTCTTGATTAAACCCAGGGGCAATAATTTCAACAAGAAAAGGGGTAAAAATAATTAAAACTCCACAAATTAAAATGAATAAAATTAAAAAACAATTTAAGATATTATTAGCAAATTTCCATCCATCTTGACTGCTTTTTTGAAAATACTCAGCAAATAAAGGTAAAAAAACAACTGAAACCCCACCCACAATTAAAATTCCATAAATAAAATCTGGTATTCTAAATGCAATAAAATAAATATCTAACTCTTCTCCAGCGCCAAATTGCCCAGCTAAAATTCTGTCCCTTACTAATGCAAGCAAGCGACTAACCAAAGCAGAGATTGCCAAAATCCCAGCCGCCATGCCAATTCCCTCTGTCTGATGATTCAAAAAGCCGTTGAACATATTTTGTTTTAATATTTTTATTCTTACTCTGTAAACAAATCAATTCTTATTAAATAAGAAATAAAAAGCCTAATTTTTAATAGCTCTTTATTTTTTCAACTCTAAAATTCTGTCTCTTACTAATGCAAGCAAGCGACTAACCAAAGCAGAGATTGCCAAAATCCCAGCCGCCATGCCAATTCCCTCTGTCTGATGATTCAAAAAGCCGTTGAACATATTGACATCTTACTACTTTTTCTCTCTTTTGACAAATTTTGAATTAAAATAATACACGGGTTGCGCCCGTGTATTGCTTAAGTAAACAATAAGCCGAATTCTGTCCCCCCACTATACAAAGTAGTGGGGAGTGACAATCATCTGTCTAGCCCTTCAATTACTCTCAGGGTCAAGCGAGTTACTTTTCACAAAAATTCTACATAAAAGCAGAATCTTTGATTTACTCTTGCATCCCGCAGGAATTTAGCCGTTTCACCCCACCTAAACTTTACTTTCGTAAAATTCAAATGGGCTACGCCCCCTTTTTTAGGGGCGCCCACGCGCCTTTCGTTGCGCGGCGTCTCTGTTCGCATCCCTCACTTCGCAGTGGCCGGGCGTTACCCGGAGCGTTTTCTCTTTTTATTAAAAAGAAAAAGATGTTCGGACTTTCCTCCCCCCACTTTTATAATAAAAAGTAAAAGTGGGGGGTGATTGTCCTGTTTACTTAAGCTATTTTAATAATAGTAAAAAAAAACAATTTGTCAATTAAAGCTTCTTAAAATTTAATTAATTTTTTATAATTTTCTCTATTTATTTTATTAAAATTTTAAATTCATTTTTTGATAACAAATCTATTTCCATTATTTCATCTTTTTCAATCTCTCTATTCCTCCCTATAGTAAATTCATTTAAAATTTCTTTTTTTTGCTCTTTTTGAAAGGTGCTCTGAATAAATTCTCCTAAATGCCTTTGAAAAATATAAAATTCTTCACATAAACCAGAATCAATCAAGGCATCAAGAGTACCCTCAATATTATGAAAAGCTTCATCATGGCTTTTTTGTTTAGTATATCTTGTTGATATGCCCATCTTTTTTAATGCTTGATATCTATATTGAATACTAGCTTTAGATACTTCATATGGGGCTGAAACAACTGCAACATCAATTAAATAATTTAATTTTTTTAACATATGAGCTGTTTCTAGGGGGACACTTTTCTTTCTCATTGTTCCCTCAATAATCATACTTAATTTTCTTTTTGCACATTCATTAATAAGCATTTCTATCCAATAATTACAAACTGCCTGTGTTAAATCTGCCGCTTCAGTATTATTATTTTTTAAATAAAAATAATATTTAGGATGGTATGGCCTTAAATCATCTCCATTAATAAAAATAATTTCTGGCCTATTTTTAAGAAGCTCTCTTGCCAAGGAACTTTTTCCACTACCAGGTTGCCCTCCCAATAAAACAGCTTTTTTTATTAATTGAGGTGTGGGATCTTTAACGATCTGTGAAAAAATCATATCTTCAAATATTTCTCGAGCCTCTTTTTGATCAATGTCAAAATTGTTAATCATATTTACTCAATTTTTCTTCTTGAATTTTTAAAGCCTGAAAAGTTAATTCATAATTAAATTCGGGGCTATAATAAATATTATGTCGAATTAAAGTTAGTTCTGAAATTATTTTTGTATCTTTATAAAAAATCGCCTTACTTAAAAGTGAATTTAAAAAATTTAATAAAATCTCCATTTTAATAATTTTATCCATAAGTTAAAATAACTTCATAATTTTATTATGACTATTGAAAGCATCATTAACTAACTTATCAGCTTCTTTGTTTTTTTCTCGAGAAATAAGGGTAAATTTTATTTTTTTAAAATCAATTCTTAAATTCCAAACAGTAATAAATAAGGATTGAATCCTTGGTTCTAAAACCTTATATTCTCCCTTAATTTGTTTTATTAAAAACTCAGAATCAGTTTTTAATTCAACCTCAGAAGTTTCAGCTATTTTTTTCCCAAAAAGAGCCTTAAATTTTTTTAAGGCAAAAATAACTGCCTGATATTCAGCCTCATTATTAGTAAAATTATCTCCTAAATACTCAGAATAGCTTTTAATTAATTGATTTTTTTCATTATAAAAAACAACACCAATCGCTGATGGGCCAGGATTATTGCGTGAACCGCCATCAGTGTAAATAATTATTTTTTTCATTATTTTAAATTTTCAATTAAGCATTTCTTAAATTTATCCAAATCTTCATTTTTTATTCGAAAACCAGATGCCTTAGGATGACCACCGAAAGTCAAAAGATATTCTGAACATCTTTCCATTAACGAAACACTATTTACCTCTGACGGCGTTCTTACTGCACCCTGACTTTCTTTTTCTTCTTTTTTAAATATAAAAGTTGGTTTTTTATATTTGTTACAAATTATTGAGGCTAATAAACTAATAAAACCAAACTCCCATTGATCTGAACCAATAAAAATAATTGGCTCTTTATTGCCTAAAATCTCCCATTCAATTTCATCTATTATTTTTTCTATTTTTTCTTTTTTAAATTCATTTTTTTTTAGTAGTTCTAAAATAATTTCTTGAGACTCTTCCTCAGAGGAAGAATTTAATAATCTAAAACTAGCTGGCATTCCATTTTTTAAATCTCTAATATTTAAAATAGAAATAAGTTTAGCTACTTTTTGATTTAAATAATCAAGGTTTTTGAATAATTCCATTTGAAAGCTAGTTCGAAGAGCAAGGCGACGAGAATTTTCTATGGTTTTTAATCCCTGTTCAATAAAAACTTTATTTTCTTGTTCTTGGGGCATCATATCTGCAATAGTTGCCAAAGCAGTTAATTCTAAAAAATTTTCTTTTAAGGCTTTTGTAATTTTATCTTTTAATAATAATTCTGAAAGCTTAAAAACAATCCCAGTCGCAGCTAGCTCTTTAAATGGATATTTATCACCTTTTTGTTTTGGATCAACAATAATAGAGGCATTAGGCACTTTACTTAAAACCTGATGATGGTCAATAATTAGAACTTCAAATCCTAGTTGATTCGCTAAATCAATTTCTTGAAAATTTCCTATTCCGCAATCTAAAGTAATTAATAAAGCTGGAGTGAACTTTTTTAAATGCTCAAGTCCTATTTTTGATATCCCATAGCCCTCATTTTCTCTATTAGAAAAACAAACAGAAGTAATATTACCACCTAAGCTTTCAATACTCTCTTTTAAAATAATTACTGAAGCCGCGCCATCTATATCAGCGTCTCCGTATAAAATAATTCTTTCTTTATTTTTTATCGCTTTCAAAATGCGATTAGCTGTTTTTTTTAAGTTTTTTATCTCCATAACTGCTCAGGGGGACAGTCCCCCCTCGTGGGGACTGTCCCCCTTTATTATTTTAAAGCTTCAATCCCTGGTAACTTATCTCCAGACAAAAACTCTAACATTGCGCTACCACCAGTAGAAACATAGTTAAATTTTTTAATTAAGCCAAGTTGATTTATAAATTCCACTGTCTCTCCCCCACCAACTACTGAAAAAGCCCGACTTTTAATAATTGCTTTAATAATTTCTTTAGATCCTTTAGTATGTTTTTTTTCTTCAACTAATCCTAATGGCCCATTCCAAAAAATTGTTTTTGCTGATATTATTTTTTTTCTAAAAATATCTATTGTTTGTGAATCTAAATCTTTTGCAACTTTTTCAGTTATTGGGGCGACAATCTTTTCTGGATATTTGAATTGAATATTTTTTTCTTTAATTTCCTTTTTAATTAAACCTCCAATTAAGATATAATCAGCTATTTTACAAAATTTATTAATAACCTTTATTTTTGTTTCTACTTTTTTTCCACCAATAATAACAACTAAGGGTTTTTGAGGGTTCTTCATGAGTTGAGTTAATATTTTAATTTCTTTTTCAAGCAAAAATCCAGCCCCAAATGGCAAATATTTACTTACCCCAACAATAGAAGCATGGGCTCGATGACAAACTGAAAAAGCATCATTAATATAAATATCAGCCAATTTAGCTAATTTTTTAGCAAAATTTTTATTATTTTTTTCTTCTTCTTTATAAAATCTTAAATTTTCCAAAAGAATTATTTCTCCTAATTTTAATTTTTCTATTTCTTTTTCTACTTTTTCTCCAAGACAATCATCTAAAAATCTAACCCTTTTTTTTAATAATTCTTCTAACCTTTTAGCTACTGGTTTTAGGGTATATTTTAGTTCTTGATTTATGGGTTGGCCTAAGTGACTCATTAAAATGAGCTTAGCTCTTTTTTTAACTAAATACTCAATAGTGGGAATGGTTTGTCTAATTCTAAAATCACTTAAAATTTTTCCATTTTTTGATAATGGAACATTAAAATCACATCTGACTAAAACTCTTGCTCCTTTTTTAATTTTAAGATTTTTAATACTCTTTATCATATTTTTTTAAGCGACTCTCTTAGGATGTTCTTTAACTCTTCTAAATTTACTTTCTTTTTTGTGGGCTTTACTTCTATTTTTGTTTGCCTCATTGTCTCTTCTCTTTTTTTTAGACAAGATTTACAATATATTGGTCTTTTTCCATCAGGAGAAAAAATTACTTTAGTTGATTTATCACATAAAGAACATTGAGTATTGTATAATGTAGAAGAAAAATTAGCTATTTTGTTTAATGGTTCAGATAATTGAGACCAACGAATAATTTTTTCATCAATAATTTTTCTATGAGTTCCATATTTCTCTTGAGAAACCTTAATAATTTTTTCTTTATTTGATTCTTTCGGCATGAAAAAAGGGGTAAGAGTTTGAGCAGAAAATGGTCGACCAGCCAGTCCATCAATCATTAATTTTAAATAAACATTATACTTTGCTAAATTAACTAAATCAGTAGTTGTAATTTCTGGAGAAAATTCTTTTTCTAAATATTCGGCATCTTCAGCTCCAACTCGAAAACTAATTAGAGTTCCAATATTTCCAAAAATAGCATTTCTAACCTCTTCTTCCATTTGGGCAATATATTGATGTCCCAAAACTAAAGATAAGCGATATTTTCTAGCTTCAGATAAAATGTTTACAAAACTTCTAGTGGCAAAGTTTTGAAATTCATCAACATATAAACAAAAATCTTTTCTTTCTGTTTCTAGTATATCCACTCGCGACATAGCCGCTAGTTGTAGTTTAGTAACTAAAAGAGCCCCTAAAAGTAAAGAATTGTCTTCCCCTATTTTACCCTTAGATAGATTTAAAATAAAAATTTTCTTATTATCCATTATTTTCCTCATATCAATACTTGATTTAACTTGACCAATAATATTTCTAATTAGGGGGTTAGAAATAAATTGACCAACCTTATTTTGAATTGCCGCAGTTGCCTCTACTGCATATCTATCGGTATATTTAGCAAATTCTTGAATCCAAAATGCTTTAATAACTGGATCAGTAACATTATTAACTACTTTCTGACGATAATCAGAATCAGATAGCATTCTATTAATTCCTAATAAAGTTGAATTTGGATACTCTAAAAGAGCTAAAATAGAATTATTTAAAATATATTCCATTCTTGCTGACCAAACATCTGGCCAAATCTTCTTAAAAACACTCATTAAACCAGAGGCAATTAAATGCCTGTATTCTAAGCTAACATTTTCCATAACATTAAAACTAATTGGCCATTCTAAATCAGCTGGATTAAAATAGATTACATCATTAATGCGATTAGAAGGAATAAAGTCAAGAAGATTTTCTGCTGCCTCTCCGTGTGGATCAATAAAGCCAACGCCTTGTCCATTCTGAATATCTTGAATCGCCATATTTTTTAACATTTCTGTTTTCCCCATACCAGTTTTCCCAATAATATAAATATGTCGACGTCGATCATCGGTTTTTATGCCAAATTTTTTTTCTTGACTCCGAAAGCTTGTTTTTCCGAGATAGGTTATTTGTTCTGTCATATATTTAATAAAATTAATTACTCACTTTTTTATTTCAACTCGAGAAACAGTCCCTCAAATATTTTTCTTTTTTTCCACCTATTTTTCTTTTTAAAAAAAAGTCATTTAAAAGAATTAATTTTTATTACACTTGATTCCGAAAGCTTGTTTTTCCGAGATAGGTTATTTGTTCTGTCATATATTTAATAAATTTTAATTACTCAACAGGTAAGTTAGAAGGGGCTTCTTTCTTTTTTATTTCAACTCGAGAAATTCCTAAAGTAGAAATAGCAGCTTCGCTAGGAAAGTGATATAAAGTTGCTAACTCTTCGGTATTGAGAATAAAACTTAGTCCTGGTTGTGGATAAAGGGGCGATAATCTAGCAAGCGCATATCTAAATATCTTTCTTTTTTTCTGATAAGCTCTTCTTTTATCTAAAAACCAAAAAAATGTTGATTTAACCTTAATAGCGGTTTCGCGCGCGGTCTTTAGTCCCCCTAAATTTTCAGAAGTAATTTCTTTTAAAAAACTAAAAATGGCTTTAATTTTTGGCTTAAAAAAAACATTTTTTTTAGCAATATAAATAAATCTAATAGAACAATCAAAGCTATATTTACTTAACTTTGTTTCAATAGCATTAATAACTTCTTTTTCTCCTGGAGTAAGCTTCATTTCAGGAGGAAAAGTCTCTTTTGAAGATTCTTTTTTAGCAGGGGGACCATAAATGATAATTTCTAACGCTTCTTCAATCATTGACTTAGTCTTGCTTTTTCCTGGTCTACCAACCATTTTATTCACTAACTCCTTTCCTCTTTTTTGCCAAGGATTATCTTTACCATGTACTGGCGCAACCCTAATATGAAGCCACATTTGTTCACTAGGCTTTAAAATAGATATATTTTCTAAATAAATTGATAAAGGGTCTATCTTTTTTTCTTCAATTTTTTCAGTTTCAACTTCAAATTCTTTATAAGTTTTAATTGGATAAACTTCATCTTTTAAGTTCACAAAATCTGCCCCCCAAATATCCCAATTTTGATTAGGAATATACTTGGGAATATTTTTAACATAATCATCAACTTCAAAAATTTCAACATCTGGATATTGAGAATAAATAGTTGATTTAATAGAATCACAAAAATGTTCTGGCACTCTCATATAAAAATGAATTCTACCTTCAATGCTAATAATTTCTAAAGAAAAACTAAGCTGATATTGTCCCTCAATCCATTCTTCTCTAAAGTTACCAGGAGGATCATATATAATACCATGTAATCCAGCAAAAACATGCTCCATTGCTTTAATGGGCTTAGCCACCTCTTTTGGCATTTTAATTTCCAATAAAACTCTTTTAATTTTATCATCCCATCTTTCTTGAATAAAATAAAGATAATGATACTTAAAAGAATTCCATAAAATAAATGGTAAAGGTATCCACCACCAAGTTTGAACTATTTTCCACGCTATATCAAATGTAAAAAAGACCCCTTGACGCGTCTCATAAGGCATTAACTGAATAATATCTTGAAATATTGATTGAAATATTTCTTGAAACATATATTTACTAACCCCTAGTTCCTAATTTTGTTAATAAAGGGCTGGCTAAAAAGATTGAAGAATAAGTTCCAGCTGTAATGCCGATTATTAAAGCTAAGGCAAAATATTGTAAAGTTACTCCACCAAAAAAGAAGATAGCAATTAATGGAAAAAGGGTGGTTAAAGAAGTTCCTATTGACCTAGATAGGGTTTGATTTAAACTGATATTTACTGTTTCATCATAGGTGTTCCCTATTTTCCTTATAAGGTTTTCTCTAATCCGATCAAAAATAACTACTGAATCATTAATTGAATAACCAATAATAATAAGAAGTCCAGTAATAATAGGAATAGTTATTTCTACATAATAAAAAAATCCTAAAATAGCGAAAACGCCAAGAGTAATTAAAATATCATGAAGAAGAGCAACTAAGGAAACAAGGCCATATTGCCAACTAGCAACTGGCCTAGAGATACGACGAAAAGCTAGGGCAATATAACTGACTATTACTAAAAATCCAAGAATAATAATTGTTATTGTGCTATCTCTTAATTCGCGACTAATAGCTGGGCCAATTAAGTCATTACGCAAAACTGTTAATTCAACCTCTTCTGTTAATCGCTGAATAACAAGCTCCCTTATTTCTATGTTTGTTGTTTTCATTCTAATAATTACCCCCATCTCCCCAGTTGGTTGAATAACAACTTCACCCAAGTCAAGTTCTTTTAATTTTAACCTAATCTCTTCTGAAGGCAATCTGTTTTCCTTAAATTCTATTTCTAATAAACTACCACCAACAAAATCAATTCCCCATCGCAAACCAAAAACAGATAAAAAAGTCAAACTAGCAAAAACTAAGATTCCAGAAAAAATAAAATATATTTTACGATATTTAATAAATTGAATATTCATATCTCTGCAAATTTTAAGCGAGGGAATGCTCCTAACTAAATTAACTCCATAACCATTTTAATCTTCCTAACTTTGTTCCTTCAAAAAAAATCATAAAACTTTTAGTAATAACAATCGCTGAAAACATGCTAATTAAAATTCCTAACCCCAAAGTAAAAGCAAACCCCCTAACAAAACCAACACCCAAAACAAATAAAATTAAAGCAATTAGTAAGGTGGTTAAATTACCATCATAAATTGAAGACCATGCCCTTTTAAAACCCTCTTCAATACTTCTACTGATTGACTTGCCTTCTTTTATTTCTTCTCGCATCCGAGAAAAAATTAAAATATTAGCGTCAACCGCTATACCAACAGAAAAAATGATACCAGCAACGCCAGCTAATGTTAAAGTAACTCCAATTAATTTAAATATGGCCAAAAGCAAAATAAGATAAATTCCCAAAGCAAAAGCCGCTAATAAACCAGGTAAACGATAAATTAAAATAAGAAAAATCATTACTGCTAAAAGACCATAAAGACCAGCTCTTAAGCTTTCGTCTAAAGAGATTCTACCTAAAACCGGACCAACTGTTTGTTGAGAAATTAACTCAATTGGGATTGGCAAGGCGCCAGCATTTAAGTTTCTAGACAATTCTCTCGCCTCTTCAACTGTAAAACGACCACTAATTTGTGCTCTGCCACCAGTAATTTTTTCTTGAACTATTGGAGCAGAAATTTCTATATTATCAATATAAATAGCAAGTGGCTTCCCAATATTTCTATTAGTTATTTCTTCAAAAAGCTGAGCCCCTTCTTCGTTAAATTGAAGTGAAATAATTGGCTCAGCTAATGCTTGGGCAAAATCAACTTCACTCCTTTTTAAAAATTTTCCAGTTAATTCAGTCGATTTAAAGTGCGGGTTCCAAAATGCCATTTCCCAATTTTCAATTTCTTGAATTTTTTGAAAACCCTCTGGAGTTATTTCTTGGCCTTCGCCAATTATTTCTCTTACCATTTGTTGTATAGCAAGAATCTTTTCTGTCTCTTCTGAGCTCCTCTGTTCTTTAAATTGTAAAAATGGCGTTTCGCCAATTATTCTAATTGCTTCAGCAACATCAAAGACACCAGCTAATTCAATAATCAATCTTTCATCTTTAACTTCAACCCTTGGCTCAACCACTCCAAAAATATCAATTCTTCTTTCTATTACATCTCTTAGCCCCTCCATTGTTTTTGTTCGCTCTTCTGGCTCTATTTCAGCTAAATTCGCCTGATATACAAGGTGAACTCCACCCTGTAAATCTAAACCAAATTTAAACGGAATATTAGGAAAACGATAAATATTTAAAAACTGAGGATAAACTAAGTTTCCAGCTAAAAAAGTTAAAATAAAAATCGCAGTAATAATTAAATAATTTTTCTTTCTATACATATTGCAATAATACTCTTTTTAAGCTTAAAAATCAAGTAAAATCCATCATTCAAAAAAAATAAGAACACCATATCAAGAAGGACGAAAAAAGCGGAGGATTGCCCTCCGCTCGCGTTTTTCACTTTTAACTTTACGCTTTCTTTTCTATTGCTTTATTATGAGCAATAATATAATTTTCTATAAAAAATTTCCAATCAGCATAACTAGCAATGTTGTGCACTTGAATTTTATTATTTATTCTATCTTTTTCAGAAAATTGAGAAAATTTATACAAAAAATCAGTTAACTTTTTAACCTCTTCTTCATCGGTTTTACCATATCTTTCTAATACAAAAACTCCAGGGCATTTTTTCTTTTTATCTATTTTTTTTTCTATTTTTTGACAATACCCACCAAAACCAGACAAATCAGTAGTCACAGAAGAGACACCTAAAGCCGCTGTTTCTAATGGCGTATATCCCCACGGCTCATAAAAAGAAGGAAATATTCCTAAGTGGCAAGCCTCAATACTTTCATGGTAATCCAAATTAGACAATCCATCATGCCCCGTTAAATAAATTGGATAAAAAATAACTCTTACTTTATCAGTTTTTTTATTACTTAAACCTGCCTGATCAAAAAATTTTAAAATTGGATCGTTAAAATCTAAAATAATTTAATTTTAGTTTAGCATATTTAAAAAAAAATTATAAAAAATAAATTTTAATTATTTTTTAAAAAACTACCATCTTATTATAAATTCGTGATAAGGGCTATTTTTATGCATACATTTTGTTTCTTCTATTGTTTTTTCTCCTTCAACGGCAAGACCAAGAAGGCCAACAAAAAATCCTTCTAGATACCAACAGGCAACTGGGTGAAATTTATAGTTATGAATTTTGATAATTGCATATTTTTCTTTAATATTTGTTTCGCTTATTTCTGCTGACCCAAAATCAACATATTTTTTCCAATTTTTAGAGGCCTCTTGAAGCGCTTTTTCAGCTGAAATAAGGTATTTGGCGATTATTCTTGTAATGAGAGCTATTTTAGGAGCAAAGCGACCCATTTCAAAAATATCTTTTTTTTCCCATTTAAATATTTCAGTACATAAAAAATAGATTAAAATATTTATATTTTTAGGATACCAATCAAGCCTATTGATGTTTTCAAAATCAATCAAGCATCCTAAATTATTTAATTCTTTTTTTATTTTTTCAAACCCTAAATTGCCTTCCTGTTGCTTAATATAGGCAATAGCATTTAAAAGTAAATCTCCCCTAGCGTTGCCAGGGACGCTCAATATTTCTTTAGTAATTTTTTGATAATCTTTTTGATCCATATAATTATTATTATATCAGAAAATTTTTTTTAAAAAACCCTAAGAAGTTTCTGATTAATTAATTTTTTAAAGATGAAGTTATATTAATGACTTTTAGCTACTTAAATTAAAGACCTAAATCATCAGCAATTTTTTGCATGGCTTGAAGTCCAATTTCAACAAACTCTTCTAATCTTAAATTAAGATATTCCTCAGATTTTTTTATTATCTCTCGATTAGCTCCTTTGGCAAAAGCTTTTTCTTTAAAGCGATTTAAAATGTTTTCTGTTGATAAATCAATCAACTTTTTTGATGGCAAAACCAAAGTCGCAGCTATAATTAAACCAGTTAAAGGGTCAGCGACAAAAAGGGCTTTATCTAACAATGTTTCTGGTAAAATTCCATGAGCTTCATTATGGACTTTTATTGCCTGGCAGATATCTTTTTCTATCTCTAAATCCTCGAGCATTTTTGCTCCAATTAAAGAATGTTGAGAAAGATCATCTTTTACTTTTTCAAAATCAATATCGTGCAATAATCCAGCCAAACCCCATTTTTCCTCATCCTCCTTAAAATGTTGCGCCAAAGCCCTCATTATTGCTTCAACTACCAAACAATGCTTAATCAAATTTTGATTAGAAAGATTTTGTTTTAATATTTCTAAAGCCCTTTCTCTGTTCATAATTTTTATTATACCAAAAATAAATTATTTACCACAATGACCTTTAATGATAATTTTGCCTTGAATGATTTTATCATTTTAATAACAAATCCCTTTGTTTTCATTATTTATTATAATTTCTCAAAATTATTCTCAATTAAAAAAGATTCAATATCTGAATATTTTCTTCCAGCAAGCCACCCACCAGCCATAAATTTATCTTGAGTAACATCTGTCAAGCAAAAATCTGGTATTATAAATTTTTCTTTTTCTTCCGAAGAAGAAAATTCAAAATCCACAAGAGCAAGTCCCTTTAAATCATCTAAAAAAATATCAATTTCAGCTATTTTATTTCTCCACGGATAAAAATAACGAATTTTTCTTAATCTTTTTCCCTTAAGCAGTGCCAATTCAGAAAATTCCTCTTTAGAAAGAGAAATGGTTTGCTCTTCTTGCTCTGATGAATCAATTCCATTTATCGGCTCTTTTTTAGTCATTTCATAAATATCTCCTTTTTTTCTAATTCTTAAAGTGGGATGTGAAGCTGATTGTGGAATATAAATATCAAGAACCTCAACTGACTTGCAATTCTTTAGTCCATCTGGAATTTGTTTTAACAAAAAAGTTTTTTCTAATTCTATTTCCATAATTTTATTCTATCAAAAATAAATTATTTACCATAATGACCTTTGATAATAATTTTCCCCTGAATGATTTTATGAGCAAGACGATTGCGGTATTTAGCCAATCTAGCAAATTGTTGACTACATTGAAGGCATTTAAGATCGCCTTTTGTATAGTCCTTTAAAATACAATCAACATAACATTTAACCAAATGTCCAGGAACTGCTTTTCTATAAACATATAATAAAACATCACACCGACTGCAGTATATTTTAATAACAAAGCCTCTTGTTTTCATTATACAAAAAATCACCTTTTTTGGCGACCTTAAATTAAGTTTTAATTATTTTTTGTCTCCTTGATTCCTGTTTCCTCTTCTAACTCTTGAAGCGCGGAATTTTCATAATCCGAACCAATTTCAACATGACCGCCAACTGTCGCATCCAATAAATCAGGGTAAGTGTCTTTATCTTTCTCTCGATGTTGAAAAATAATCTCGCTTTTTGGAGTGTAAAACCACACATGGACTTCTCGATGAAGTAACCCTTGCTTGTGGATATTTTCGCGAGTTCCTTCTCCGATTATATTTCCATTTTCATCAACGATATTAAGTTTACGATTATCTGCCATAAAATTATTTTGAGATCTTTGAAAAATCACCACTGAGAATAATCGGCGACATGGCTTCTATTTCGTCTCTATACCCAACGTCTGGAATTTCATGCAAAAGATAAATTGGTTTATTGAGTACAAAAGCGAAGCCCATTTCGAGAAAAGAGTTTCCGCCGATATATCCCTTAATTTCTTTTTTCTCAACATTAACAATAAGGATTGCGTCGCTACTTTTAATTTTCTCAAAATAACCACGAATTAAATCATATTCAACCTTATTTCGCGCCGATTCTGTGTGCATTTTATCAATCGTATCCATTATCGCGTATTCGTGTGTAAATTCAGGCAAAACAATCTCATGCCCTAATGCTCTAAGTTTTTTCTCCACCTCTACCATTTCTTTTGAAGCGGTCATACTACCGCAAATAACAATTTTCATAGGATTATTTTTACTTCGGCTTAAATTGAATAATTTGAAAGCCGTATTTCTCAACTTCTTCTTGCGACCAAAAAGCTAAATCCTTTGTCTTAAGAACATAATCAGCGATAACTTCAATTTTACGTCCGGTGTATTCTTTCTTATTATTGTCCCATTCTTCCAGGACCAAAATATCACCTTTATTTACTTCAAAATCAGCAAGGCGCAGTTCAAACTTTTTCTTACCAGAAATTATTTCTTCAAAATATTCTGGCCAAACTTTTTTGTGAATTGTTACCATAATTTTTTTATTTTTTATTTTTTGCTGTTTTTTAATTTGTAATTTTATCAAACCAATCTCTGAAGTTAAAACATCAATTAACTCCTGAATGTCAACTATTTCATTAATAATTTCTTTTTTATCCTATTTAAACACCTCCCGAGGGTGTTTATTGGGTGTTTATTAGTTTTTCCTTTTTGAGCCCGATTGGAAGAATAATTTTTCATCAACCTTACTTCTTTACCCAGCAGTACAAATGGCCAAGAAAATTTAAGATAATGCCACTTATTATCCATGTCCAATTATGCATCCAAAGACCATAAATAAGTAATACTGTGCTGATAAGAGCCAACACTAAATGGACTGGATTGGCATGTTCTAATACCCTTTTTTCAATCCAGGTGGCTTTTTGACCTTCTTTATATTGTTGTATTCTTTTTTCTGCCCAACTCATATTTATTTATTGCATTTTTTAAGTTAATCTTTCGACCTTTATTAAGTTTCGTCCCGAGGGGGTTAACTTAGAAATTAAGTTTCTAAGTTCCTATGGTCAAGATTTATCTCTATAATATTTATGTAAAACTTCAAAATCATTATACAGCCTATTAAGTAATGGCCTCATTGATTCAAAAACCTTTTCAGTCACACCAAGCAGTTCTTGTAAATCAATATTTTTTCCTATTGTTTTATCGTCAAAGAAGTAAACCGCTTTACCATAAAACCCAATGCTAAATTTAGCGACTTTTTCTTTTATTGTTCTAAGAGTTTCCAATGTAAAAATCTGCATTACTTCAATTTCGTAGCCCTTTTGAACAAAAAGTTCGAAATCTTTCCTAAATTCATCTTCCAAAGAAATAGATTCAGATTTTCCTCTAATCCCTCTATAGTATCCCATTGTTTGGGAGAGAAGCAAAATATGAGGAAAATCAACTTTCTCAAATGACAATTCAAGAACAGTAAATCCATGCGTCCTAGAATATCTTCCATGGCCCGTTGTAAATGTATAGTTAAATATCCTCATTGGGTGATCTTTATACATTCCACTAATAACATTACTAATACTCCTTGAGTGTCCAACTTCAAACAACTTGCCATGAACAGTTTCCATCGCCGCAGTTTTTTGATAATTCAATCCGTTATCTTTGGCAAACCGCTCCATAAATATTTTCTGAGCCTTGTTATAAATATAGATTACATAACAAAAAATTAGAAAAAAATAAATTTTCATTAGATCAATTATTGGTATGATATTAAGAATATGAACCAAGGGAAAAATTAAAACAAAGGCAAGAATCATCCAATAGGGCGTTTTTTTTATCAACTCAATCGCTATATCTTTTGTGTCTTTTGCTTTTTTAAATTCGTTTTTATTCATATTTTAATCACAAATTATTAAAAATAATAGTTTATTTTTTTGACAATCATCAAACAATTCTTCCTCTTTTGATTTTTTGTTTTTCATAAATTTTATTTTTCAACAATAATTAACTCTACCGATTTTTACTTTGTTCAAACTGAATAATTTGAAAACCATATTTATTAACTTCCTCTTGTGGCCAAAAAACTAATTCTTTGGTTTTAAGAATATAAGTAGCGACGACTTCAATTTTACGTCCAGTGTATTCTTTTTTATTGTTATCCCATTCTTCCAAAACTAAAATATCGCCCTCGTTTATTTCAAAATCAGCAAGGCGCAGTTCAAACTTTTTCTTTTCAAAAATGATTTCCTCAAAATATTTAGGCCAAATTTTTTTATGAATTATTGCCATATAATTTTTTTATTCTATCAAAAAATCATCTTTTTGACCACTTTAATTAAACACCTCCCGAGGGTGTTTATTGTAAACAATCATCAAACAATTCTTCCTCTTTTGACTTTTTATTTTTCATAAATTTATTTCCTTACCCCGTTAAATCTCGGAGAGATTTTTTCGGAGCCAATTAATTCTCCAACTTTTCGCTAAAAACAGAGTTGACCCCATTTTCCCTTAACCCCATTTTCCCTTGATATGTCTTACCATCTGCAGCAGTATGTTCCAAAATGGAACTAACTGGACTAGATAGTACCCGACACTATCTATTATTTATATTTTTTCAATTAATTTTACTACTTCTTCGTAAGTTAGGTCTGCCAAAACTGAATTTGCTGACCATTTCTCTTGAGTAATATCAAAGCCAAACCATTCTGGCGGAATAAAGCTCTCTCTAATTGCTTCATTGGGAAATTCAACCTCAACCGTCACCAAGCCCTCTAGTTTTCCATGATAAATATCAATTTCAGCTGTTAAATTATCTATTGGATAATAATATCTTGTTTTGTCTAACGATTTTTTACACACTGGCCAGATTAGTTCAAACTCTTCTTTTTTGATAAATAATTCTGTTTCTTCATAACGGCTGGCATCTCCGTCTTTAATTGGTATTTTTTTAGTTAAAGTAAATTTACCACTTTCATTACGAATTCTGAGCGGCGAAGGCAAATCAGAATAATAACCCTGCCTAATTTCTTTCTTAGGATGTTTTTCTAGATCTTCGGGCAATTTTTTGATTAAAAAAGTAAATTCATTTTCCAACATATTTTTTATTTCCCTACCCCCGTTACCCCGCCCATTTTTAAAAAGAGCGTGGTTTTCTGAGGTCAATTAATTTTTCGACTTTTCTTTTTGCTTCTTCTAAAATAACTTAGAAGCTCAATTTCTAAGCTCCACAAAAGCTTTATAATTATCCCTAAGACAATCATTAAACAATTCAAGAATGTTTCCAAAATAATTTTTCTTTCATACTCTATCTAAAATTGATTAGCTAAATTCCTTTTAAATAATACTTTTCCACTAATTCGTTAAATTGGTTCAAGGTGTCATGGGTAATGTTTAAATCTTTATCTTCCTCCAAGGGAATCCAAGTCCATTGCTGTTCTTTATTTAAATAGGGACTGGACGAAATTCTAAAATATGGTTTTTCGGACGTCACTATAATTATTTTGGCCTTCCAAAATTTTTCGACTAGTTCAATTCGTTTAATATCTTTACTATGAACTACAAAATTTGTCCGAAATTTAGCCTCGACGAAAAATGGCTTTCTTTTTTTGTTAATGATAATAAAATCCGGAATAGATTTAATTCTTTGACCAACTTCACTTTCTCTATCAAATACTTTCTCTAATTGGGTTAAATTCTGTAAAACCGCTTCATAGCCAAAACGATAAACCTTATTGCCACATTGCTTAAGTAATTCCTCAATCAAACTTTCAGTTATTCTTCCTTTTAAAATATTTTCTGGTTCTATCATTTTATTTTTTGCCCCGTAGAAAACTTTGTTTTCCCTCGAATCTCAATTTCTTTTTCTAATTTCAATTTGTTTTAACATAATTTGGTAATTTTATCCCGTTAATCTCTTTTGACTTTCTGGTTTCTTTAAATAATTTTCTTTGGAGACAATAGACTTCTTCAACCTTTTTTCAAGCTTTCTTCTTGCGCCGCCAGCGATATTGCCACCGACTTTAGCATCCTGCTTCAATTTTGGCACGCCTTTTGAATCTTCTGTCCTGTGGATTTCCGTAGTGGCGCGTTCTCCCAACATGGTAAAAATTAGTTCCAAATCGTTCATGTGGTCTCTTAAATTTTCTCTTTTGAGATTTTTAATTTTCTTGTATTGACTGGGAGTTATTCCAAAAATCGCTTTTGAAATTTCCGCAGTTAAAATCTCATAGTCCCGCTGTTCTTTTGCTTCTCGCTTTTGCCATTCATCAGTCAATTCTTCACGGATAGCAATCCCACGCATTCTTTTTTCTATCCAGTCATCAGAATAACCTTTGAGTTTATAAAGCATTCTTGTTCGCTTGGTTGCCAGCTCCGGATTTTCAATTTCCTGCACTCGTTCATAACCGACTTTTGCCAGCCAGCGCTTAAACGGCTCGGCTTTGGACGACGGAATTGATTGAATAATACGGAAAATGCTTTCGGTATTAGCGCAATCTGTCTCATATTTCTTGCCATCTGAAGCCTCTAATTTCAGTCCGTGACAAAGTGTCACGACCTCGCTTCCTTCTTCCTTTAACCTTTGTTTTAGCTTCCTCCAATACGCGCCTGAATCAACGCTGTCTGTTAATGCTTCACATACATCTACGACTGAAAGCCACCACTCATTATTATGAAGGGTTTTTCTTATTCTTTTGCCTTTAAACAAAGCTATTTTTGTTATTTCCATAAAATTTTTTACTTGATTTCCCATCAATTCTTGTTTTTTCTCAAAAGCGGTTTATTTTTTTAATAAGCGATTTTCAAAATTAATTCCATCTATATTTTTATTTCTCAATTAATTTTTTCGATTTTTTGTTCGGCTTTTTAAAATTCAGACGTCCCTATTTCCCCCATCTAAAATTGATTAACTTAATCTTTCTTTAATTATTCAAGAATAAACAAACTTATATGATGACTAATATCGCCATAATGCCAGTTAATAATGTTAAAATAATTGTTAGACAATATAATTTTTTAGAATATTTTGATGATTTTTTATTAAATTGATTGATAGATTCCTTTAATTCATAAATCAATGCGTTAAGATTAGAAACAGAACGACGGATTTCGCTTATTCTTATTTCATAAGTGTTTAATTCTTCAGGTTTTTCAAACCATTCTCTCTCAACATTAAACAATCATCAAACAATTCTTCCTCTTTTAACTTTTTATTTTTTATAGTTTATAGTTTTTATTTTCAATATTTTTCTATTTCTCTAAATTTTTCGAAAATCTTTGTGGTTATATTATCTTTTCTAATAATAAACTCTGAAAAACGACTATGAGTATCAGGATTAAGGTGTACATTTAAAACATATAAAGCTTTCGGCGTGCCTCGTCTTACTATATTTGCTTTTTTTATAAAAGCTTCTGATGGTATAAAAATAAGATAATCGTCAATATCCATCTTCTGCGGATTAAAATAGGCACCGATAATAAAAACTGTATGATGAGGTCTGAGAGTTTTTTCCCTTATTCCTATTTGAAAATTATTACCTCTTAATTTAAATTTACTTTTTACTTGAATAAATAACGGTTGAAAAACATTTTTCTTTAAAACCACAAGATCAATGCCCTCAATATCGGAAGCGGGTTCATATACAGTTAGTATCCCCTGCCCATAAAGTGTAATTAATTCTTTAATTCTATTTTCTACAATCCTTCCTTTTGCTGTAGCAGATATTTCTCCAGTATCAATAATCTCTTCTGCCTCTTCTTGAGTTAACTTATTTTTTTCTTTTTCTTCTGGTTTTAATTTTCTAATTGTTAATTTAAATTTCTTAATATCTAATTTTTTAAACTCCAAAATATCTTTTGGTTCAACTTTATTTTGCCGAAAAAAATTCACTAAGCCAAAAATCCTCTGATGCTTTGGATTATAACTTAACTCTTTTCCAGTTTTTGAAGTTCCTAAAAAAACTTCAATCTTTGATATTTGAAAAGGAAAAAATTTCCTGTATTTATTAGGAATACGCACAAAACCCAATTCAATTTCTATGGGAATTATACTTTTTTCAAATTTTTGAATTGTCATGTTTTTCATAATTTTACTTTAAATACTTTGTTTAAAATTGATTGGTTGAATTTTTTTATAATTTATAAAATTAAATCGCTCCAATTTTCAAAAGAACTATCTTTGAAATCCTTACTTGTTTTTTCAAAATAAACCCAGCGTCCGCGATAATTCCGTTCGGTGTTGGTTGCTATTCCACCAAAATATTTTTTGCCTTTCTTATTCTCTGATTGAATATATTTATACAATCCACTAATTTTTGGCCCAGCAACTTGTTTTGTCAATCCGGCTTTAGTATCAAAAAATCCAATTCGACCATCTTTTAATTTCACGACAAAATCAACATAAAAAGGTTTTTCTTCTCCGTTATCATAACGAACGGCAAAAAATGTTGCATCTCTGTCGCCATTTTTGAACCACCACTCAACCTTTTCTGATTTCTCTAAAAAATCAATAAAAGCCGCTTCCGTTTTCCATTTCTCATCGCTATAAAACGGCACCATTATTGATTTTTTCGCTTCAACTTTTTTATACTCACCGCCAAAAGACAGAGCTTCCGGGATATTCCAGTTTGGTACATCAACTATTTCACTTTCTCTTTTCACCACTTCCGCTTGATATTTTTCTTTTGCCCTATTTAAAACATTAATAAAGTGTCTGGAATTTTTATCACTCAAAACTATTTGGACGATTTCTTCCCAAACATCGCCATACCACATTTTAAATTCCTGCTCAAAAAATTTATAAATCGCCTCTTTAGCTCTACTAACTGACCTGTCTTCGGAATAAAAGGGGGTTAAGTTATCTCTCACAAAAAAATCAATTAATTTCTGTAAATCAAAACCGCCAACTTTTATTGCTTTATCTCCCACAATTTTTGCGCCTGCCAATGCGTCAATGTCCTCTTTTTTCTGATCCGAAATTATCTTTATGTCAATTTTTCTCGCTTTTGCGTCAATCTTCTTTTTTAAACCATAGTTCTGTGCTTCTTTTAAGAATATATTCTGAAAAAGTGGCGATAATCTCGTTTTTTCGCGATGCCTTTTTGGATAACAAGAAAGTAAATTTATCGGCTTATAGTCAATCCGCCTTTTGTTTGTGTAAATCGTGATGTAATCTTTGGCGATGTCTTCCTTAATTTCCATGTTGTCCAAATTGGTATAAATATAGCCGTAATTTAAAATTTCATTTTCATAATGTCCTTTGTCCGGTTCTGGCATTCTCATAATTCTGCCTACCGTCTGAATTGAGAAAATCGGACTGTGCCACTCTCTAAACAAAACTAAAATCTGCGCTCTGGGGCAATCCCAACCCAAAGCAATCGCTTGTTTAAAAAGCAAAACATCAACATAGTTATCTGGTTTTTCAACCTCTTCCTTATTAATATGTTCGCCCGAAAGCCAAATCGCCAACCGATTATTACCCTTTTCCGTTGAAATTTTATATTTATTTTTCAAAACGCTTTCTACCCGCTCTCTTATCCTGTCTTCCAAACTTGTTTTTCTGTCAGGCAATTGAATCAAAACCAAAGGATTAATATCAACCCCCTCTTTTTTATATACCTCAACTAATTCTTGTCTTTTTTTCATCGCCACATCTATGACTAATTCTTCGCTACCACCGCTTAATTTCTGCGTCTGGATTTTCCCTTGTTTTATAAAACTATCAAATTCATCATTAAGAATAACAGCTTTTTTAATCATTCCTTCTTTTTTAACATCTTCTAATTGAACAAATACCTTTTCGTCCTCATCGGTAATGGTCGCCGGCGTTGCCGTAACTTCAATTGTTAATTTTGGCCCAATCATTTGAATTAAGCCCTGTGAAATTTCGCTGGTGGCGTGGTGGTGGGCTTCATCAATAACCAAGATTATTTCCCGGCCTTCTCCCTTGGTCCTTTCTAAAACCTTTGACAAATTAAACTCTTGCTCATTATCGCGAATGTAAACATTATCTTTTTTATTTATACTTTCCCAGTTGATAAATAAAATCTCATTTTCTCCAATTATTCTGTCGTCTAAATCTTCAAAAAATGAACATTTTAAGGCACAGCTATTCTCAAAATATTTTTCTAATTTTTCCTTACTCTGATTAGTTAAAACTGGCCTCGGAGCCGTCCAGATAAAACCAAGTGATTGTCTAATTTCTCTATCGTCAACCAGTTGTTTCAAAAATTCTGCCATCATTATTGTTTTGCCTGAACCAGTCGGCGACTTAAAAACTAATTTTTTGCTACCCGAATAACCCAAAAGTCGTTTGGTCCTGGTCAATAAATCATCTATTGCGTTTTCTTGATAAGTTTTCAGTTGCATAAGTTATTTCATATCAATGAATTGAGAGCTTTCTAAAGTAGTGTTATCGTCACCATATAATTCATAAATAATAGTATTGTTAAAAGTAGCATTCTTACCAATAAAACTCCACTTTATCTTTAAATTTAATTTTCCATCTTTATCTATCACTCTATTTAGTAAATTTTGCTCACTTAAATCAATTCTTGGTTGTTTATTAAATTCACCTAATGCCGGAGGCTCAAAATTTATCAAATTTGTTTTACATACTATTCTTAATCGCTCATTGTATAATCTAGTGCTTTTTTGTAGTATATTTTCTATATTTTCATTTTTTATTGAGAGAAGTTGACCAATACCCATTACTAGTGCTTTTCGTATCAAAGGAATATATTTTTTAACTTCTTCAATAAATGTATCATCTAATGGCCCTCCTCCGTGTAAAAGTTTTCCTCTCGCTTTTCTCATCTTCACAAATAAATCATTATCAATTTTTAACTTTTCTAAAAATAATTTTTTTATCCCCACTAATGAAACCGAAGATATTTCATTCCCACATTTATTACATTTTCTTTTTCTGTTTTCTTTAGTGATATTTAAAAAATCGCACAATAACTCATTTATAGATTCAAGACCGATCCAAAATGCAACGAATTTATCAATGAATTTCTGCTCTAAATATCCTTTTCTTAACCAAGAAATAGCTCTCACTATTCTTGCGTCTTGATTCTTATTAATTGTGTGAAAAATTTCTTTAAAAATTTCTTCATTGATTACAACAACGTTTCTATCTGAAATAGGTATGTAAAAAATTTGTTTATAATTTCTTTTTGATAAATTTGGTGTAGCATCATAACTACTATCAAATAAGAGGACATTGGAAGCTGACGAAGTTGAAAAATCAATTAAATTTAAAATGTTTTCAATTAAAATTTCTAATTTCTTCTCGGCTGTTTCTTGATTTTCGGCTATTATATAACAATCAACAAATAACCCATGTCTATGGTCATATAAGCCTATTTCATTATTGTTGAAGTTAAATTTCCAGCTAAAAACTTTTCCTTCTTCTATATCCATTCTATTTCCCACGGAATTAGGAGTTTCTATAAAATATCTTATAAAATATCTTTTCGTCATAATTTCTACTTAAAAATTCTCCTATACACCTTCAAAATTGCTTCGGGTATTGGGGACAATTTGGCCCTTTGTTTAACATCAGCAAATTCGTCGTCAAAAGTTTCATCGCCCAAAGAGAAAACATAGACGCTGAATTTTCCTTTTATATCTTTGATGGCTTTTTTGAAAGCCGGAATTGCGGATTGGTCCCAAATAATGCCTGTATAATGGCTTGAATTTTTGAAAATTTTAAATTTTTCATTATCTATAACTTTTTCAAAAGTTCCTTCTTTAACACACAGCATTTCAGTTGCTTGTTCTGTAAGTTTAATTTTGTTTTTGTCTGCCGGTTCAGTATCAACAAAATCAGTTTTGAAGTATTTTAAATTTCCGCCTAATGCTGGCCTATTTTTAAATCCAAAGATACTCTTCTTAATTCGTGGATAACAAATATCCGTAGCGATATTGTTTTCATTGTTTGTGCATAATATAAATTTCCTATTACCATTATCATCTCTGTTTAAATCTAAAACTGCTTCACCAGTGCTACCGGTTCCGGCAAAAAAATCACAAACCACACTATCTTTATTAGTGGTAACTTCTAAAAGAAACTTAACAAGTCCGATGGGTTTCTGTGAGGGAAAGTCCATCACCCTTTCGCTTGATAAGTTTAACACCGGCTTTACATTTATTTTTTTATAAAATTTACCCTTGCTAAATAGTTCTATTTCCCCTTCAATAACATCTCTTAAATTTACTTCGGCATAGAAATTACCCTTCTCGTCTTTCTTTACACCAAAGAAATCCTTTTGATAATAAATTTTTTCCTTCAAGAGATTGAAAAAGTAGTTATCAGACCTAGAGTAAAAAAGAATATAATCGTGTTTTCTACCGAAAACATCTTTTTTACTTGGAGAGCCTCCAGTTCTGTAAGCCCAAACGAGCGTATTTCTAAAATTATTTGGACCAAATATTTCATCACATAATAATTTTAATTGAGCGATTTCATTATCATCAATTTGCATGAAGATGACCCCAGTATTTTTTAATAAATTTTTTGCTAATACCAAGCGTTTTTCCATAAACGCCAACCATTTACTATGGCGATAGGTATCTTCTACATCTACCCATTGGTCATTATACTTAAAATCTTTTTGTCCAGTGTTATACGGTGGATCAATATAAATGACATCAACTTTTTTTGCATGGGTATAATTTAAAATAGAAAGAACGTGATAATTGTCGCCTTCAATAAGCAAATTCATTGGCTTGTCTTTATTGGTGATTATTTCTTTGTTCTTAATCTCTTTCAATACCGGCAATTTTTCTTTACACATCTCAACCACTTCTTCATGCTTTTCTTCCCAAACAAGCCCGTATTTCTTCTGCTTCTTCAACTCTTTTTTTAGCCGTTCAACTTCAGCTAAAAGTTTTTCTTTTGATAGGTTTTGATTTTCTTTTTTAAGCATATATCATCTCTTCTTACTAAATAAGTTATCAATATCTTCAACGCTAATGTGATTAAATTTTTCTAATTCACAAATCCTTTTAATAATTTTTACAATTAATACATTAGATCTTCCTAAATCCTCAATTTGAAAAGATTTCCTTAACTCAAAAGTTAAACTATACAAACTCTCATCACGATAAAATAACTTCAATGAATTTAAGGCCGACAGAAATTCGTCGCTTTCAACTTTATCTCGATACGCCATCAGATTATATAGAACCGCCAATCTCTTATCTTTCTTAAAACTTCTTTTTCTTAATAATTCGCCAATCCCTATTGCAATTATAGGAGAAAGTAAAATCGCTATAATATTGATAATGACTTGTATATCCATGGGTTTAAATTAATCCTTTATTTTTGAAGCTAAAGAAATCAGCTTTGGTTACAATAATATGGTCAAATACTTCTATACCTAAAATTTTGCCGGACTCAACTAATTTTTTTGTAATAACCAAATCGTCTTCTGAGGGTTCTGGATCACCTGAGGGGTGATTATGCGCTAAAACTATTTGAGCGGCTAAATGTCTAACTGCTGGTTCAAAAACTTCCCTGGGATGGACTAAATTGGCATTAAGCGAACCAATAGAAACGGTTTCTTTGTAAATTAATTTATTACGGGCATCAAGATATAAAACAACAAAATTTTCTTTTTTATTTTCTTTAATATGAGAAAGTTCTTTAGCAACATCTTCAGGAGAGTTTATAAAAATTTCTCTCTCTGATTTTTCTTTAAATAACCGGCTTCCTAATTCAATGGCAGCTAAAATCTGAATAGCTTTTGTTGGACCAACTCCACGTATATTTCTTAATTCTTCATAAGAAACATCTAGAAGTTTTTTATCGCCATATTTTACTAAAACATCATTCGCAACCTCTAAAACATTTTTACCCTTTAATCCTGTGCGCAAAAGAATGGCTAATAACTCCTCTTTTTTTAATGCTTTAACGCCTTTCTTTACCAATTTCTCCCGCGGTCTTTCAAATTCTGGCAAATCCTTGATTCTTCTTTTTATTTTAATTTCCATAGATTTATCTCATTTTAACATTTTTATATTTTTTGTCATAATTTTAACAGCTCACAGCATAATCAGGGTGGCGGTGGTGAAGTAAATTAGAAGCCCGGTAATGTCTTTAAGAGTCGTAATGGCCGGGCCAGAGGCAACTGCTGGATCTACTCCAAAGCGGTGAAAAATCAACGGAAGAAACGCTCCCAAGAAAGCGGCAACAGTCACTGTTGCCGCCATTGAAACTCCAACCACTATTCCTAAGTCCGGAGTTCCTTTCCATATTTGAGCAATCGCTCCAATCGCTACTCCGCAAATAACTCCAATTAATAATCCAATAAGTAGTTCTCGCCATAATAATTTCCACATATCTTTTATGTCAATACTCCCGGTCGCTAAACCCCTAGTAACAATCGTTGATGACTGTGTTCCTATATTGCCTCCTGTTTGCATAATTATTGGCATAAAAAAAGCAAGAATAATTATAGCAGCCAAAGTTTCTTCAAATACCGCCACTACTCCGGCGGCAATCATTCCTCCGACAAGACAAATAATAAGCCAGGGAAGGCGGAGGCGAACAACAACGGGAATAGAACGGCGAAGTAGGCCATTTTCTTTTTCTTTAATTCCTGCCATATGATAAATATCCTCGCTTGCTTCTTCAGTCACAATGTCTAATATGTCATCAACCGTAACTATTCCAACTAATTTGTTTATTTTATCAACAACTGGAATTGCTCGAAGATTATATTTTCTCACTAAGTTTGCCACTTCTTCCTGATCAACATCAGTTGTTACGTGAATAATTTCTTTATTGACAATCTCTTTAAGCTTGGTGCTTGGAATGGTAGTGATTAATATTTTTAATGGAAGGACTCCAATAAGTTCATTCTCATCAGTAACAACATATATATAAGGAATACTATGAATATCTGTTTTTCGCAGCTCTTCTATTGCTTCAGCAACGGTTATTTCTGAACGAAGAGAAAAAAAATCAAGGGTCATTATCCTTCCAGCAGTGTCTTTTTTGTATTCTAAAAGGCGGCTGACATCTTCGGCCTCCTCTTTTTTTATGAGCTTAAGAACTTGCTTTCTTCGCTTTTCTGAAAAACCTCCTAATATCTCAGCGGCATTATCAGAAGGCATAAGTTCTAATATCTGAGCCAAGCGAACATCTCCTATTCCACTTAAAATTTCTTTCCGAAAAATAGGACTTATTTCAGGCAAAACAGAAGCTGTTTTTTCTAGTTCAAAAAAAGTGATAAACTTTTTTCTCTCCTCTTTTTCTAAATTGTTAAAAATTTCTCCTAAATCAACTGGATGAGAATCCTTAATAAACTGAACCAAATCAGCTGTATTATTATTCGCTAAATAATTTTGAATTTGCTTAATTCTTTTTTCTAATTTTTTCTTTGCCATATTTAAATTTTCCGAGGGGGGTTTAACCCCCCTCTGTGACAATATTGATTAGTTTTTGGGGCACGAAGATTATTTTTTTTATTTTTTGATTCGCGATATATTTTTTAATTTTTTCTCGGGAAAGAGTCAATTTTTCTGCTTCCTCTTTAGTAATGTTAGTTTCCACTTCAATTTTATCACGAACCCGACCATTAGTCTGAATAATTAAAGTTATTATCTCTTCTTTAATTAATTTAGGGTCATATTTTGGCCATTTTTCTTCAAAAATACTTTTCTTACCACCAATTTTTTGCCAAAGTTCTTCGGAAATATGAGGAGCAAAAGGAGCCAATAATTTAGTCAATAATTTGCAACTAACAACTGGCAACGTTGGCTGTTTTTCCAGTTCATTAACTAAAATCATCAAAGATGAAACAGCAGTATTAAATCTGAAATTTTCAATATCTTCAGTTACTTTTTTAATAGTTTTATGAAGCAATTTTTCGAGTTTAGAATTTAGAATTTGCAATTTAGAATTTGCTTCTAATTTCTCAAAAAGATTCCAAACCTTTTGAAGAAAACGATAACAACCCACTATTCCTTCATCTGACCATTCAACTGCCTGATCTGAGGGTCCCATAAAACATATATAAAGTCGTAATGTATCCGCGCCATATTTTTTAATCATTTCATCAGGGTCAACTACATTTCCTTTTGATTTAGACATTTTTGCTCCCTGATAATATATCATTCCCTGATTAAATAATTTACTAAAAGGTTCATCAAAGTTAAGATAATCCAGATCTTTTAATGTTTTGGTAAAAAATCTAGCATACAAAAGATGTAAAACAGCATGTTCTGCTCCTCCAATATACATATTTACCGGTAACCAATTCTTTATTTTTCTTTCATCAGCAAATTCTTTTTTATTTTTAGAATCAGTGTATCTTAAAAAATACCAAGAAGAACAGGCAAATGTATCTAAAGTGTCAGTCTCTCTTTCAGCTGGACCATGGCACTTTGGACATTTTATCTCAACAAACTTTTTTAATTTGGCCAAGGGACTTTTCCCCTCTCCAGAAGGTTTAAAATCTTTAATATAAGGCAGTTCTACTGGTAAATCTTTTTCTAAAACTGCTGATTCGCCACATTTTGAACAATGAATTATCGGAATAGGACAACCCCAATATCTTTGACGAGAAATAAGCCAGTCTCTTAATTTATAACAAATTACTTTTTTCCCTTGCTCTCTTTTAATAAGATATTTAGCAATTTCTTCTCTCGCTTTAGCAGATTCCATCCCAGAAAAAAAACCAGAATTAATTAAAACACCATCTTCTTCAAATGCAGTAACGTTGTCATTTTTGTCAATAGAAAATTCTTCTTTTTCTGGTTTTATTACTTCTTTAATTGCTAATCCATATTTTTTAGCAAAAACAAAATCTCGCTGGTCATGAGCCGGCACAGCCATAATCGCTCCGGTCCCATATTCCATTAAAATATAATCAGCAACAAAAATAGGCACCTCTTGATTATTAATAGGATTAATAGCCATTATTCCTTCACATTTAATGCCTGTTTTTTCTCTATCTTCAGTCAATCTTTCAATGTCTGTCTTGCTTATTGCTTTTTTTATGTATTTTTCTACTTCTGACCAATTGTTAATTTTTGATTTTAATTCTTGAAGTAAGGGATACTCTGGAGCAAGAACAAGATACGTACATCCGAAAAGCGTATCAGCCCGCGTTGTAAACACGAGAATTTCGAATTTCGAATTGAGAATTTCGAATTTAATAGTAATTCCTTCTGATTTTCCAATCCAATTTTTTTGCATTATTTTAATTTTTTCCGGCCAGTCAACTTTTTCTAAATCATTTAATAGTCTTTCTGCATAATTAGTAATTTTAAAAAACCACTGTTTTAAATATTTTTTTTCTATTAAACTGCCACATCTCTCGCACTTGTCTTCAATAACTTGCTCATTAGCTAAAACTGTTTTACAACTTGGACAAAAATTTGCCTTTGCCTCTTTTTGATAAGCTAATCCAGCTTTATAAAATTGTAAAAAAAGCCATTGAGTCCATTTATAATAACCCGGGTCAGAAGTGCAAACCTCTCTTTGCCAATCATAACCAAAACCGACAGAAGATATCTGTCTTTTCATATTTTTAATCGCCTTTTTAGTCGTAATTGCCGGATGAATACCTGTTTTAAGAGCATAATTCTCTGCTGGTAAACCAAAAGCATCCCACCCCATAGGATGTAAAACATTAAAATTCTCCATTTTCTTTTTCTTGGCAATTAAATCAGAAAAAGTATAATTTTTTAAATGCCCAATGTGAATTCCTTGAGCAGAGGGGTAAGGAAACATACCTAAGCAATAAAATTTTGGTTTTTTAGATTTATCAGAGGTTCTAAAAATCCCTGTTTTTTCCCAAATTCTTTGCCACTTTTTTTCAATTGTTTGAGGATTGTAATTTTTCATATATTAAATTTAAATAAACACCTCCCGAGGGTATTTATAAATTAAATAATTTTTTAGCATTTAAAGTAGTGGTCTTAGCTACTTCTTGGTAACTTATATTTTTAATTTTGGCAATTCTTTCAGCAATATATTTTACATACAATGGCTCGTTTCTTTGTCCAACAAACTCTGGCGGTGGAAGATAAGGACAATCTGTTTCTAATAAAATTTTAGCCAAAGGTATTTTTTTAATAACCTCATCCCATTGATTCATCTTAAAAATCAAACCATTAAAACCCAAATAAAGCCCCATTTCTATGTATTGTTCTGCCTGTTCTAATGTTCCAGTAAAACAATGAATTACGCCAGGCAAGTGAAGGAGCATTCCTGAGCGAGCTTTTAAAATCTCTATGAGTTCTGCATGCGCCATTCGGCAATGAAAAATAACTGGCAATTTCAACTCTTTAGCTAGATCTAATTGCTCTAAAAAAACTTGCTTTTGTTGCTTTTTAAATGATAAATATTCGGGCTTATAATCTAAACCAATTTCTCCTATTGCCATTACTTTTTTTGATTTAGCAAGTTTATAATATTCTTGATATCCAAAGTTATCTTGAATATGAATTGGATGCAGTCCCACTGTCGCATAAACCCCTTGTTCATATTTTTCCGCAATTTCAACTGCCCTTTTTGAAGTGCTGTATTGTGAACCAACATTAATGAGCCAAACATTATTTTTCAAAGTTCGCTGAATTATTTCATTAGTATCATCTTTATAGGCATTAAAATTAAGATGGGCGTGAGTATCGATTAACATAAATTAAAAATTAAAATCTTCATTAAAAACGAGGAAATAAAATTTCGCTTTTTTGATTTTTTAATTGGTTAAATATTCTTTCTGATGTCTCTGGTAAAAATGGCTTAAGCATCTCAGCGATATCACTAATAGCATAAAGCAAATTACTAATAACCTCTTGTTGTTTATTGTTTGTTGTTTGTTGTTTATTATTTGTTAATAATTCCCATGGCTTTTCTTTTTCAATATAACGGTCACAAAAACTAATCAATTCCCAAGTTGTAATTAACGCCTCATTAAATTTAAATTCATTTAACGCTTTTTTGTATTTTCGCCAAGTCGTTTCTATTTCTTTTTTTAGTTTTGAATTTTGAATTGTAATTTTGAATTTTGAGTTTTGAATTTTGACTTTTTCCGCCATCGTTATTACTCTGGCTACTAAATTTCCAAGCCCATTTGCTAAATCCGCATTATATCTTTGCTCAAACTTCTGATGAGTAAAATCCCCATCTTCAAATGGTGAAATTTCTCTTAAAAGAAAATACCTAACAGCGTCAGTTCCATATTTTTCAACTAATTCAAAGGGGTCAATCACATTTCCCAACGATTTTGACATTTTTTGCCCATTAATAGTTATGTGTCCATGGGCAAATATAGTTTTTGGCAATGGCAATCCTAAAGACAGCAACATTCCTGGCCAAATTATTGAATGAAATTTTAAAATATCTTTACCAACACAATGAACATCAGCTGGCCAAAATTTCTTAAACTTATCGCTATTCTTAGCATAACCCAAAGCTGAAATATAATTACTCAGAGCGTCTGTCCAAACGTAAATACTGGCTGAAGAGTCATCTGGCACTGGAATCGCCCATTTTAAGTCCTTTCTAGGCCGAGAAAAACTAATATCTTCAAGTCCTTGTTTAATAAAATTTAAAACTTCGTTTTTGCGTACTTGAGGAATGATTTTAATTTCATTTTTTTGAATAATTCTTTCAAGTTTTTTTGCGTATTTTGAAAGTTTAAAAAAATAATTTTCTTCTTCAATTATTTCTGGTTCTTTTTGATGGCTAATACATTTCCCATCTTTTAAATCTTTTTTTGTAATAAAGGCCTCGCAACCAACGCAATAAAGTCCTTTATATTGTTTTTTATAAATATCTCCTTTTTCTTTTAATTTTAACCAAATTTTTTTCACTGTTGGCCAATGTCTTTTTTTATCAGTCGTTCTTATAAAATTACTATTGAAGATATTTAAAACCTTAATTAATTTTCTAAATTTTATTGAAATTTCACTAACAAACTCCTTTGGATTTTTTCCTGCCTTTTCAGCCGCCATTACTACCTTAGCCCCATGTTCATCTGTACCAGTTAAGAAAAAAACTTCCTCACCTAAAAATCGATGATATCTTGCCAAAACATCGACAAGAATAGTTGTATAGGCATGCCCAATATGCGGTTTATCATTCACATAATAGATTGGTGTTGTAATATAAAATTTTTTTCTTTTTTCTGACATAATTTAAAAAGGAGGTCCGACCTCCTTGATTTTAACATAATTTTAGTTTTAATAAAAATTTTTTACAACATCACCGCCTCCTCTTCTCTTCTTTTTTGTAAAAATTCTTTTAAAAATCTTTATCTGTTTCCTAATTTATATCTTCCATTGGGCAGATAAAGGTTGTGCCATCACAATAGCCCGGATTACCAGGAAAAGTAGTTGTTTTTGTTGTTGTAGGTCTATTATCTAAACAATAGTACTTTCTGTCAGGCAGCTGTACATAAATACAATATGCCCCTGAAGAAGAATGAATAATTGGCTCTTTCCCGATTATGTCTTTAGCGTTGTTGCAAAGAAAAATCAATTTCGAATGAGAACAGTTTACATTGGCATAACTCCCTTCTTCTGAATAAATCATCTCAGCAATAAATAGAAACTGACGCATATAATCCATAATTTCGGCTTCTTGAAACCTCTTTCTTACCTCGCCCATAGAAAGAAGTAAAAATTGAATTACCATAATCAACAAAAACCCGGCTATAGCAATTAAAATAAATTTAATTTTTGTTCCTTTTTTAGGCGGCTCAAATGGTATTTGGGCTTTTTGTTTTTTTAAATCTTCATAAAGTAAAAATCCGAAAACCAAGATAAAAGGAAATACAAAAAGAGCAAAAATAGTTCTAACGACCAAATCGGCCAAAAAAGCTGAAGTTGCAACAGTAAGAATCGTATAAAGAAAAATAATAGGGATAAAGAGAATAATGCCCATTGCCAAAAACCTCCATAAAACCTTCCACCAGTATCCTGTCACCAGTTGCTTACTGCGAAAAAGAGCATTCATTCCCTTCAGATTCTCTGAAACTAAAACATATCCTGAAAAAACAAACCAAATAGAAAAAATAATTCCCGGGATAATAAACAACATATATCCGCCACCAATAATAATGCCGATTAAAAATGAAATCCAAACAATAGAAATTATTTTAGACCATCCCCTTCTAAACGATTCAATAATTCCTATTTTTTCTTCTCTGTTTTTGATAGCAAAAATTAAAGAAACATTAGACCAAAGACTAATAATTGCTATTATCAGAAAATAAACAATAAAAAGAAGAAAAAA